>OGCX01000001.1_pt1 | contig 271086 bp, 251 predicted proteins | sample 1570261 | NCBI WGS metagenome assembly OGCX01 (sample SAMEA2582161, study PRJEB24529) | metagenome | biome: Human gut stool | place: China | collected 2011 | reverse complement strand
GAACGAACGAACGAACGAACGAACGAACGAACGAACGAACGAACGAACGAACGAACGAATTAGATTCTAAATTTAAGCAAAATATAATTAGTAGTCCACTAATGTACGGAAATAGTGGGCTATTTTGCGTACAATCATTAATTTTCAAAAGAAAGTTGGTGATTGAATAATGGCAAAGTCAATTGAAGAAAAAGTAGAAGAACACTATAAAGATTGTCTGAAAGAATTAGGAATAACATATTATGGAAAAACACAAGCTAGTCAACTGAACGAAAGCATAGCTAATGCTTTAAAAGAAGCTCCGTCCAAATCTGGTGGATCGGGTAACAACTATCCAGACATTATGCTAATGCTAAAATCTAGGAAGCTAAACCGCTACATACCAGTAATGATTGAAGCAAAAGGTGGCAAAAATAAACTAGAAAAATTAGATAAAAAAGGAAATATTGAACAAGTCGTACCGTGGGGAAGTGATTCTAAAGAAGGAGCAAAGAATCCACATAAAAAAGGTGATCCTAATTTTAACTCGATAGAAAAGTATGCAGTTAATGGAGCTTATCATTATGCAAAAATTATTTTAGAAGATGAGCATTGTAATTACGATGAAGTAATCTTCATTGGAGTTAATGGTACAAAATTAACTAAAAATAACGAAGTAGCTGACCCAGAGCATAAAGTGTACTACTTATCAAGAAGTAATAAGATGCAGCCTAAGTATGTTAAAGATTTAGACAAGTCATGGGATTTGATGAAAGCTGATAATTTAGAGAGTTTATTTGATGTTATTGATAAGTTGACTCTATCAGAAGAAGAATTAGAAGCTTTAACCAGCAAGACTGAAGATCAATTAGAAAAAGCTGTTAAAAAAATTCATCAAGAAATTTATGATAATGCTTCATTGAAGAATGCTTTAAGTACAAATGAGAAGTTATATTTATTTTCAGGTTTAATCATGGCAGGACTAAAGACAGATGGTGTAGCACAACTTAAACCAGAAAAATTTGAAGGTAATTCAAATGACAAATATAATGACGGTACATTTGTATTAAGCAAAATTGACAATTTTTTGGATAACCGTAATTCTGATAGGCGAAAAGTAGACATGATTATTAGCTTACTCACACCAATTTTTACTAAAAAGATATTATGGGAAAATAACAATGGTGAATCCTTAATTAAGCATATCTTTACTGATATTCATTCTGAGATTATCCCCTTGCTTGAATCTGACTTGCAATTAGATTTTACAGGAAAGATCTTAAATTCTTTAAATGACTGGGTATCAATTGAAAATGATAAGCAGAATGATGTTGTCTTAACACCACGTTATGTCACAAAATTAATGGTGAAGTTAACCAGAACTGATAGGAACTCTTATGTTTGGGATACAGCCATGGGTTCTGGTGGTTTTCTAGTTTCAGCTATGGACGAAATGTTTAAAGATGCTAAAGAAAAGATCCAAGATAAGAAGAAATTAGAAGAAAAGCTTGAACACATTAAAAAAGAGCAATTGCTAGGGGTTGAATTATTAGGTAATATCTACATACTAGCGGTTTTGAACATGATTTTAATGGGTGATGGTGCTAGCAAGATGAAAAATGGTGACTCACATAAGATATATGATAACCTTGAATTCCCAGCTAATGTATTCTTACTTAATCCGCCGTATTCTGCTGATGGTAAAGGTTTTAACTTTGTTGCAGAAGCTTTTTCTAAAATGCAAAAAGGTTATGGTGCAATCCTAATTCAAGAAAATGCTGGTTCTGGAGCAGGTCTACCATATACTAAGAAGATATTAGACCATAATACATTAGTTGCATCAATTCATATGCCTAATGACTTATTTAATGGTAAATCCAGTGTACAAACCGCTATATATGTATTTAAGGTTAATAAGCCACATGATGTTAAAAAAGCTGTTACTTTTATTGATTTTAGCGAAGATGGATATTCAAGACAAAATCGAAAGAAAGCTAGCCAAGAAGTTAATTTACGTGATACAGACAATGCTAAGGCACGTTATCAAGAAGTTATAGATCATGTGTTAGGCAATATTCCAGATACAAAATACTACACAGAAGCAAATGGAAAACTGATTAAAGATAGAATTACACTTGGAGGCAATGACTGGACGTTTAGTCAACATGTTGTAATTGATCCAATGCCAACAGAAGAAGATTTTAAAAAGACTGTGGCAGATTATCTTTCTTGGAAAGTAAGCCAACTTATGCAGGACGGTGTAGATAATGGTTAAATTTCAAAAATTTAGAATTGGTGATTTATTTACAGCAGAATCTGGTGATACTGATCTAAAAAAAATAGATATTGAAAACAATGGTGTTCCTGTAATAACATCTGGCGTGCAAAACTATGGTATTTTAGGCTTAACTACTAAAAAAGCAAAAGTAATACCCCAAAATACTATTACAGTAGATATGTTTGGAAATGTTTATTTTAGAGATTTTGAATATAAAATGGTTACACATGCTAGAGTATTTTCACTAATTCCTAAACAAAATATTACAAGAAGCATAGGTCTATATTTTCAAACATGTTTAAGCAAGCATAAAAGTAAATTTTCATATGACAATATGTGTGTCTTTACAAAGTTAGAAAACGAAACAATAGAACTACCAATTGCTGATGCAGGTAAACTAGATGTTGAGTTTATTGAAAATTACATTAGACAACTGGAAGCTGACTGCCTCCAGCAACTGGAAGCTTATCTGATTGCCACAGGATTAGATGACTATGTATTGAATGACAAAGACAAGAAAACACTCTCCTTATCTCAAGTTGATATTTCTGATGAAGTCAGACATTCTAAAAACGTTGTTGAAGACGAACAATTAAGATTTAAAGAATTTCAAATTGATGATCTTTTTGTAAAAAAGAAATTAGGACATAAAAGACCTTTCACCAAAGCAAAAGATACCTCAGATCATAAAACAAAAGAATTCAATCTACCATTGATAAACGCTAAAATGGGTGATAACGGAATTATGTTTTATGGACGAAGCCAAGATTTTGATCATATCGAAAAATCAATTGCTATAATCCAGAATGGTGCTATTGCAACAGGAAAAGTTTATGTACAGCCACAACATACAGGTGTACTTTGGGATGGATACTTGATTCAATCAAATTTTGAAGTTGATAAAGAGTGTAGAAGATTATTTTATATTGCTACTTGTATCGAAAAAACAATTCGACCAATTTTTAATCGTGACAATAAAGCTACTTGGAATCGAATTAAAGGATATAAGATTAAGTTACCAGTAACTGATGATAATACTCTAGATTTTGAATACATGGAAAATTACATCAGAGCAGTTGAAAAATTAACGATTAAAGATGTTGTTGAATATAAAGACAAAATGATTGCATTAACTAAAGAAAATATTTAAGTAATGGTTAATTTAAAAGTAATCAAATAGAGTAGGAGTCAGACTACAATTTTGAGTTTATAAAATTCAGAGTCTGATTTTATTTTGTTGCAAACAAAAATCTAGCGAACTAAAGCTATAAGATAAAAATTTTGGCGAAAATTAAATATTTCATACAGAAAGCATATCTTTTCTTATATAAAGAGGAAAGGATGTGCTTTTTATGGATACAAAAGAATTTAATGTAGAGAGATTCTCTGCTGAATTAAGTCGTATAAACAAAGAATATCAAAAATTAGATGATACTCCTTATAATCAAGGAGCTAAAGATGTCTTGGCCAAAGTAATTTATGAACTCCACTCAAATTTTGTACAGCCTGAAGAGGAGGTGCAAGATTAATGGAAAAAATTACAGATTTAATGAAGGAACGTTATGGAATTAAACAGACAGGGAAAAGTTTAAACGTTACCCCTAGCGATACTTTATATACAATTTTTAGAAAAACTGCAGATTATATCTATCGCAATGGCGAATGGACTGAAGAAGATGAGAAAACTGCAATTAAAGGAATGCTAAATCAAGATGACTATTTTGGTAGGGATATAAGTGATGTTAGTATCGAGAAAATTCAGTTTGATGATAATAATGTAGATAGGATCCGTGATAGACATAATACATTTAAAGCATATAATGAAGCAGGTGATTTATTTAAAACTGATGGATGGAAAGATCACGTCTATAAGATTTCGTATACCGATAGTAGAAGTAGAAATCCAGATTTGTGGAAGAAAAATAAAACTATTATTCTAGATCCAGATAATAAAGTAGGGACTTTACATAAGCATGAATATGCCATTTATGATAATAATGATAATCGTTCTGAAATGCAGATTGGTAATTTAAATAGGGCAATTGGTTATGATAAGTTATGTACAGATATCTTACGTGAGCTAAAAGATACAGATAATCGTGAACAAGTCAATACGTTGTTGGCACGTATTACTAATCCAGAAAACAGTGGTAAGAAGAGAGCGTATCTCTTTACTCACGATGCATACTATGACAATGAAATAACGGCAGAAATGAGACAAGAATCTGCTGCTAATCCTGATTACATGATACAAGTTAACGATTGGCAACGAATAAATTTTAAGTACTATGAGCAGCGGCAATTAAGAAATCAAGCGGTTGATAGTATATCCGACTATTTAGAAGATACCTATAATTTAACTCTACAAATGCAATATGAGGTAGATATTGAAGCACAGACACACGCTAAAAGTTGGCAAACCAAGAAAAATATTAATAAAGCTACTTTAGACGCTATGGAAAATTCATCTTTAAAACAAGATTTTAAAGATTTAGAATTAGATAATGATGTTGACATAGACAAATTTAAAAAGTTAGAGCCTGAAATTAGAGAAACCGTTAAGTTCTTACCTCAATCAACAAATGATGAAAAACCAATTCTTCGTTTTAGAAAATTAGGTAATCACCATGCAACAGGTTTATTTGTGCCTTTCAATAATACTCTAGCTGTTGATTTTAGAAGCTACGAGTCTAAAAGTGAGTACCGTCCTTCAGGCGTAGGGATAGAATCTTTTATTCATGAATATGGTCATTTTCTAGACTACAATGCTAATGATTCTGAACTCTCCAAAGATGGACAAACTAGACAATACGCTAATAGATTTAAACATATTTTATCAATGCAAGATGACTTTAAGGAAATTTTGCATCAAACACAACATGAAATTCAAAATAGGGTAGCCAATGGACTTAAAATGTCTAGTCATTTTATTAATTACTACACTACTCCAACAGAAGTGTATGCTAGAGCTTTTGAAGTATATAGCTCAGAAATAGGGCTGCAAAATTCATTATTAAAAGACAGAAGTGAATACAAGAATAGCCTTATCTATTCATTTTTTACTGACGATACTAGAAGAAAGATTGTAAATTATTTTGATAATAAATTTCCCAATTATCATCAACGTGTACAGGAATATAATCAGACTTTAGAAGAACGTATCCAATATAAGCAAAAAGTAAAATCAGATAATAAATCTGTTGAAAATGCTGAACAACAAGATCTAAATTTAGATTTAAATAAATCTGATAATGATAAAAAATTAGAAATAGAAAAACAAGAACTTGATAATTCAGCTAAAAAATTATTTGATGAGCTAAAAAAAGATACAAATAAAAAACAAGATAAGACAGAAGAAAAATCTAAAACAAAAGATAACAATGAAAAAGAAGTGATTACTAAAAAAGGTAAAAAATATCTAAAATTAGTGCTTAATTCGATAAGTAGAGAGAATTTGGAATTATTGTCTCAGAAAATTAAAGATTATACTGAATCTACAGGACTTAGACCAACAGGATATTTTAGCTCAGAAGCATTAGCAGAATTTGCAACCAAAGTAGATTTACAGAATAAATTAGAGAATAGTAATATTGGAGATAAACTAAATATTTTAGGAACTGAATTTACGGTTGAAAAACAAGAAATGCAATCAATTATGAGCAGTTCAGGTCGTGCTGTTGGAGTTGAATTAAGTTATATTGATGCAAAAGGTAATAAACAAAACGTAATTTTGCCTAGTGATGATGGTAATTTAGCAGCACAATATTTAGTATCTGCAGTTTCTATTAATATCATTGAACCTAAAGTGAATAAGAAAATATCAGAAGATAATAAAAGTATTCAAAATAAGAAAGATAATAATTCAAAGAATAATGAGAAGCAAGAATCATTAAGTAAAGAAGATGAATCTGAGAAAAAATATGAATCATATAAAACTAAACGTGCCAAAGAAAAATTAGCTCGCTTAGAGAAAGAATTTTCAGAAGCCACGAAAAACATATATGACCATTACAAACAGGCTAATGGTCAACCTTTGAACGATAAACGTGGTGGAAATGCATTTTTTAATAAAGCTAATAAATTAGATGAAAAGGCTACAAAATTATCTACTGAAATAGAAAAACAAAAAGAACTTATTGAGAAACTTGAGTGGCAAGATGAAAATAAAGCTCTTGGCCTTAATAAGCAAGTTGGACTAATAATGAGTGTAGATAATATTCCACGAATTAAAGCTGAAATTGAAAAAGCAAAAAAAGGTGAGTCTCACTATAATCAAGCAACTATTAGGAAATATAAAAAAGAACTTGCCAAATTAGAGGAGATTGCTAAATTGGCTGAAACACCTTTGTCTCCAGGTGCTAAAAAATTAGTTGATGATAATATCATAAAACAATGGAAAAAGAAGCCTAGTATTTATTTCGTAAATAATCTAAGAGGAGTTGCTTTGGAGCTAACTGAGAAGGGTAATTTTCAAGTAAGTCAAAAATATACACCAAAAGATGATGAATCAAAAGCAGCTGTAGAAGAAATACTGGAAAAACAAAATAAGATAGACAAAGCAAGTAATATTCAAAATAGTAAAGTTGAAAAAGAACATAAAAATCAAAAAGAAACACCTAAGCAAGGTAAACAATTACAGGTTATTAATAAACTAAAAACATTTATTGAGGAAAAAATAAATAATACACTATCAACTTCTCAAGAAACCTTACAATTGTTCTCAGATATGCAGAAATTTAATAATTACTCAGCAAGAAACCAACTTTTGATTCTAGCACAAAGACCAAATGCCACAGGGGTTAGAACTTTTGATCAATTTAAAAAAGATGGATACCATGTTAAAAAAGGTGAGAAAGGAATAAAAATTCTTAAACCTGTAGAGCATGAAGTTTTTCAACGTGCAGACAAATCTGTTGTAGATGTTTTTAAAGCAACTGCTTCGGAAAAAGAGGCTATCAAGAATGGTAACCTTAAAACTCAGAAGAAATTGTATTACAAGCTACAAACAGTTTTTGATGTTAGTCAAACTAACGTTCCTAAAGAAGAATATGGCAGATATACTAATCAAAAAGACAACGTACTAGAAAATACCGATTTGAAAACAATCAACCAGGGATTAAGAGAAGTTGCGACCGACTTGGGTATAAAAATTTATACTTATGGTAAAGATGACGCTGCGACTATTAGACGTGAACCTGATAGAATAGGATATTATATTGAAGATGAATCAATAATTATTCAACCACAATCTATGACTGATAAAGAAGAAAATGAAACGCTACTAAGAGGTATTACTAGTAGGTTAGAGACAAAAATATCAGATGACTTTAGTAAAGAATTGTGGGGAAAAGTTGTCTTAAAAGATTATGATCAAGTACAAGATAATTATCTGAACAACTTAAAGCAGCTAAGTACTAAGGAACAAGTTTCTATTTTTGAAAAGGTTGCAAAATTAAATACTAGATTTAGTACAATGCTAGCTGATAAAGTTAGAGAAGTTTCTACAGGAACTATACCATTTAATCAAGGTAGAGGATTTATAGCTCCTAGTGTGGCTAAGGAAAGATAGTGCTGTCAGACGCATTCTGAGCATGCGTTCATCATCTGACTGTATAGTTGTCTTATTATTTTACTTAGAATCAACCTAATATTAATTTATATTAATTAAAAAAATAAACCTAGTACAAATTTGTACTAGGTTTATTTTTTTATGTTTTATTTTGGCGAAAGTTTTATTATTCCTCTCCTTTTTCTATGCTTAAGAAAATTGGAGGTGAAGAGCTTGGATAGAGATTTATTTGAAAGACTTAGTAATCAGTCAATTCAGAAATACTTAGACTTGAAAGGTATCGGTTATACTAGAAATGGAAACTACCTTAAATTAATGGATCATGATTCTTTGGTCATTGATACTAGAAGTACAGATCAAAAGAAATGTGAAACTTTTTTTTGGAATTCTAAAGGTATTGGTGGAAATCTGTATCAATTTATGAAAGAGTATTTAGGTATGGAGTCAACAGATATACTAAAAGAATTAAAAGAATTATCTCCAGAATTATCAAAAGCTGTTGCAAATAGATATGAAGATAAAAAATATACCCCAGAAAAATGGAAAGACAAAGGTCATCACGAGCAGATAAAAGATTATTTAATTAATGAACGAAAGCTAAGCACACGATTAGTAAACGGTCTCATAGATAGAGGTTTACTTAGAGAACTAAAATATGGAGATGCACTGTTTGTTTGGAAAGAAAAAGGAAGAGAAGTAGGATCAGACATTCAAGGTACTAGAATTGATCACGAAAAGTATGGAGATAGAGGGACTAAAAAAATGGTTGTCCCTGGATCTAAGAAAAATTATGGTTTCAATTTTAGTGTTAGAACTAAGGCTGATAAACAAAAATTCTTTATCTTTGAAAGTCCTATTGATGCGTTAAGTTTTTATCAAACATATATGCCTAAAAACTATCAGAAAAAAGATGAAGGGTATAGGTTTATATCGTTAAATGGAGCAGGAACTAAATTAGAAACTATTGGTGAATTTTTTAGAACAGTCGGAGTTCCCGATGAGTTACACTTAAATTTTGATACTGATAAGGCTGGTGTTAAGGCTTTTATGAAATTTGTTGTTAATACAGATATAGGATTTGAATCTAAATTTACAACAAACGAAAAACAAGTTAAGGTATATGCAGATATTCCTAAAAGTGTAGATATTAAAGATTGGAATGAAGCCTTACAGAAAGGAGAGACAGAATTTACAACGCTAGATATGCCTCAATATATCGAGTATGTTAAAGGAAAATTAGGAGATAATGTAGCTTTAGATATTGCAACTGAAGCTGCACATGAAAAGAAAAAATTTGATTTTGTTAAATATCCTAAGGAAAAAAATAATGTACAGTCTCCTAATGTGGTTAATAAGCGAAAATCTAAAGAAAGATAGAGGTGATATATATGGTTGATTATTTGATTTTAACAGAAAAACCTAGTGCTGCTGAAAATTTCAGTACAGCCCTTGGAGGAAAAAATGGTATTTTCGATGGTAAAACTTTCAAAATTGTGCATGCTAGAGGTCACTTATTAACCTTAGCTGAACCTGAAAACCAAGTAGACCCTTCTTTAAAAGAAAAGTACAAGTCATGGGATCCAGAAACTATTCCTTGGAATCTATCTAATCTTTCATGGAGAAGAATTCCTATTCGAAATGCTGGAAGTATTTTAAACTCAATTAAAGATGCGGCTCAAAAAGCTAAGGCTATTGTGATTGCTACAGATAACGATCCAAGTGGTGAAGGTGAGTTACTAGCATGGGAAATAATTGAGTACATAGGGTGGAACGGAAGTGTATTACGTGAATACCATGATGATGAAACTCCTAAATCTATACTCAAGGCTATGTCAAATTTAAAAGATGTTTCAGATAAAAATCAAGATGGTGAATATCTAAAAGGACTAGTCAGAAATAAATGGGATTTTTCGTCAATGCAGCTAACTAGATTAGCGACTAGTTATGCTAGAGAAGCAGGCTTTAATGTTAAAGTAGCAAATCAAGGTAGATTAAAATCGGTAATAATTTCTTTGGTAAAAGAACGACTTGACGAAATTAAAAACTATGTTAAAAAGCCATATTATGAGGCTAAGTTTAAAGACGAAAATGGACATATATATGCTAGAAAAATTAAAAAAGATGATGAAGAACAGTTAAATTTAGTTCGCCATAAGTCAAAAGAAGATGCTCAAAATGAATTATCTATGTATTCTAGTAGTCCAATTGGTGATGTAGTTAGAAAGACAACCACACAAGCACCACCAGCATTATTAGATTTAGCAAGTTTGGATGCAATTCTTTCAAAAAGAAACTATCCGTCTAATCAAGTTAAAACTGTTTATCAAAAACTATATGAAAAAGGTTATGTTTCATATCCTAGAACTGAGGATAAATTTATAACTCAAGAACAGTTTAAAGAATTTTCGGAAAATGCAGATAAAATTGCTGCATTAGTAGGTGTGAATACAAATTTATTGACACATAGAGAAGCACGTTCTAGCCACGTGAAATCTAGTGCAACACACGGGGCTAATCGTCCTGGTAGCAATATTCCTGAAAATTTAGCTGAATTTAACCAGATTTTTGATAAAGAGAGAGATTGTGAATGTGCTAAAGATATCTATACAGTGTTAGCTAGATGTACTTTAGCTATACTAGCAGAAGATTACGTTTATGAAGAGGTTAAAGCATCTTTATTAGAATATCCTGCATTTGAGACTAAATTTAATATCCCTAAAAAATTAAATTACCGTAAAATATATAATCCTACGGCAATTAAGAAAGAAAAAGATGTTGGTACCAATGCTGTTCCGTTTGTATTTGAGGGGGCCAATTCTAAACCAAAAGTACCTACAAAAAAATGGCTTTATGCCAAATTAAGAAATTATGGTAAATATGGTGTTGGTACGGGTGCAACGCAGCAAAATACTATGTCAGAGATTACTAATTCTAAGGCTAATGCTTATCTTTTAACTGATAAGCAAGGGAAATTAGATCTAACCGATCAAGGTATGATCGCAGCTGTTTTGTGTGAAAAAACATACATTGCTTCACCAAATATCACAATTAGATTGTTTGAGATGATGGATGAGGTAGGTAATTTTAAACGAGAACCACAAGATACTATTGATACTGTAACCAAAGTTATCATACACGATAAGCCAATTTTTAAAGAGAATGCTACAAAGTTAGTAGATGTATTAGGAAAACCTAAAAAGAGTAATAATTATATTACAGCTAAATTCAATGATGAAGATATTAAGTTTAAAAATAGTTGGGGCAAATATACTTTTACAAAAGAAGAGATAGATTTATTGAGTAAGGGTGAACCAATTTCTTTTACTTACAAAGATCTACTGTAACAGGTAGGTTAAAAAAGCAAATATATGAAGGACATGAGTATTGGGGTTTCTCACCTGATGAGAAAAAATCTATTAACGAGAACAATTATACATTTGCTGAAATTAATGGAGAAAAAATTAAGTTTAAAAATAAATGGGGAAGTCATATTTTTTCAGAATCAGAGATTCAAGCTTTAATTCGTGGAGAAACAATTACCTTTGATTATAATGGCACTGAGAAAAGTGGTAAATTGGAGAAACAAAAATATCAAGGACATGAATATTGGGGCTTCAAATCAAAATAGTAAAGGAGAGTACTTTTATGAAAATTCGAGGTAGATTAGTTGAAAAAATAAATTTAAGAGATTCAGATAATCATTATCTTTTTGTCGTTCAAGGAGAATACGGTCTTTTTAAAGCCGTAACTAATGAGCGTAAGTTCATTGATAAGTTACTAGACGAGGATAATGCTGATAAATCTTGGGAACTTAGTGTTTCACAAGTAGTAATTAGAGAAAATGGAGAAACTAAGGTTAAAGAATACCTAGACAATGTAACAATTGTAGAAAATTTCAAAGTAAAAAAGGTGGAAGAACATAAAGTAGAAGACGAAATCAAAAAAGTTGACCAAGTAGATGCTGAAAATAATGAAATTATAGATAAAACGTTGGTCGTTGATAAAGTTCAACCTACCGAAACTAAGAAAATATCAGATGATGAGATATTAACTGAATTTCAGAATAAAAAGAATAATTTAAAAGATATAACAGATGATACTGTAGAAGAAGATGATGATCTAGATGAAGTAACTGATAACTATGTTAGTTTTTCCGATTCACATCAAAATAAAGATGATGATAAGGAAGAAAAAAATACTGAAGTAGATTTATCTGAAATTGATAAAAAAGAAGTTCCAATAGATCAAAATAAGGATAATGATAAAGAAGAAAAAACAGATACCACTAATTCTGCTGATGAAGACGATTTTGATGATGACGATGACGGAACTGAAATTCCTGCCGATTGGTGGTAATAAGATGAGGTGTTTAGAATGGAAAAGTTGTTAAAGAGGGATAATTACTACTATGGAATAAAATTGTCAGAGTTGTCCTTGCAGAATGCTGCTAAATGGCGAAAACAGGAATTACTAAATTTAACTAAATTATCAATGATTCAGATTGATAACTTTTCTATGTATGATCCAAACTCTGACCTAATTAAAATTCGACTTTTTTCATTGAAGAAAATTTTAGAAAATGGAGGACTTGATACTAAGTTTTGGTTTGTGTCAAAAGAATTAAAAAGAACTATCAATTATTCTGATGTTTGGGAAATATCAAATCCTTTTATATCTAGGACATTTTTAGTGAACTTTAAAAATAACAAAATAACTAATTTTAGCTACCGTTTAGAAGGAAAACAAATTAAAACAGAAAGTCTTTTTGAAGCAATTAAACTGGATCAAGGGTGAGGTGAGTTATTTGGCAAGGAAAATACAAACTCCATCATTATCTAAATATACAATAAATTTAACTGCAAATGCTCGCAATAATCCTGATGATTATAAGGTAATTGGTCGTGATAAAGAGATTGTTCAAGTTATTTTTAATCTGTCTAGAAAAACAAAAAACAACCCTATTTTGCTAGGTGAAGCTGGTGTTGGTAAAACAGCTATCGTCGATGGATTAGCTAGATTGATTGCCTTAAATCAAGTCGGAGAGAAACTAAAGAATAAACAAATCAGAGTTCTACAAATTGCAGCATTGGGTCAACAAGATGTTGTTAGAAAAATGCTGAACATCATTAAAGAATGTAAACAAACCAAGGGTAGAACCATTTTATTTATTGATGAAATCCATACTATTATGGGTGCAGACACTAGTAATGGTGCTATGGATTTAGGTGATGTTTTAAAACCAGCAATGGCAAGAGGTGAAATTCAATTAATTGGTGCAACTACCTTTGATGAATATGACAAATTTATTGAGAAAGATCCAGCCTTAGAGCGACGTTTTCAACAAATTTTAGTGAATGAACCTTCTAGAGACGATGCAGTTAAAGTTCTATTTGGAATAAGAGACAATTATGAAAAGTTTCATCATTTAGTATATACAGATGAAGCAGTTGAAGCTTGTGTTGATCTATCACTTAGATATATAGGTGATAGGCAATTACCAGATAAAGCAATTGATTTATTGGATCAAGCAGGATCTATAGCGGCTACTAAAGGACAAGAGATCATAGATGTAAAAGATATAGCTTTAGTTCTTCAGGATATGAAAGGTATCCCAGTAACTAATATTTTAAAGAATGATAGTAGTCGATTAAAAAATTTGGATAAAAAACTCGCAAAGGTCGTTAAAGGCCAAGCCGAAGCAATAAAAACTGTAACTGATGCTGTAACAATCGCTAAAGCTGGCTTGCAAGATCCCACTAAACCAATTAGTTCATTTTTATTTTTAGGTACAACTGGTGTAGGGAAAACTGCTTTAACCTTAGCTATGACAGAAGTTATGTTTGATTCTACTGATAATCTTATAAGAATAGATATGTCAGAATTTTCTGAGAGAGAGTCTCTAGACAGATTTCAAGATCTATTAACAATGCAGGTTAAACGAAAACCGTACTGTATAATTTTGCTTGATGAAATTGAAAAAGCATGTACAGCTGTTCATGACAGATTGTTGCAAGTATTAGATGCTGGTATCTTACGGGACAAAAGAGGTCGTTCTACTAGTTTTAAGAATACAATTATCATTATGACTACTAACCTAGGTGCAGAACTAATAGTAGATAATCAAATTTATGAAGCAAATACGGCCGAAAAATTTCTGAATTTAACACCTAATGAAATCGCTAGAAAACAAGATGCATTTAAAAAGGAAGTTAATATGGAACTAACCAATATTTTTAGGCCAGAATTTGTTAACAGAATTGAACATAAAGTTATCTTCAATATGCTAACTAGAGATATTATTAAGCAAATTGCGTATAATAATTTAGCAACTTTATCGCAAAGAATGGCAGTACATGGATTTAAGTTGGTTTATGAAGATAACTTAATTGATTACTTAGCAGATATAGGTACTGATGTTTTAAATGGTGCTAGACCTTTGGCTCGATGCATTGAAGAAGAAGTTTCAGCTCCTATTGCTATGTATATTATGAAATTGTCTGATGACCCTACTAATAATATCCATACCTTAAAAGCTACTGTTGTAGGTGAGAAATTGGGTGGTCAGTTACAATCTCACTTAAAAGGATCTAGAAAAGTAAGATTTACAGGAATTATTGATGATTAGAGGTGGAAATAGTGATTAATAGTATAAAAACTAAAAAAATTCTGACAGCAGAAGAGAAAGTTGCTGCACTCAAAGCTAAGTTGGCTGCTGAAGAAAAGAAATTACAAAAAATTCGTAAACAAGAAAAAGACAATTTTATCAAAAAAGTAGGTCAGAAGATAGTTGATGAATTTAATATAACTGATGAAGAGGAACTAGAGACATTCATTGAACTTGCCCAATCTTTAAATGTAGAAAAAACTATCATACCTATTGATAAAGATAACGAAGTTGAATCTGCAAATTATGGCGAAAGTTAATTTTATTTGAAATCTCCTTGATAATTCAAACAGTGTTAAAAGCACTGATTGAATTTTTTAAGGAGGTTTTTTACTATGCTAAATATGGTAAGTGCAGCTGCTAGTAATGCAAAATTTCTAGCATTGAAGGGAATTGCAGGTGCTAATTTGTATATGCTAGATGCTAATGTAGGTCAAAATACCGCAAATACAATTAAAAGTGTTGCTAACAACTTACAAATTGCAGCACTAGTAGGTTTCGGTGCCTCAATTATGTGGGGCGCAGGTCTATTTGGTCTCGGTGGTGAAGAAGGGGCAAGATCTGCTAAGAAAAGATGGACACGTGCAGCAATCGGTATTGTTGTCTGTGTAGCCGCTTGGTTCTTATTATCCTGGCTTAAAGGATATGCTACAACAAACTTCCCAGATCAATAATAGTAAAAAAATATTCCACACAAAATGTGGGATATTTTTTTGCTTTTTATACTTATTGGCGAAAGTTGTGTAAAAAACGATTAAGTTTAATCTTCTAGGTATAAAACGTAATCAAAGGAGTGCAGTGATATGAGAATTTTTGATCGCTTCAAAAAAAATAAAGCAGAAAGACTAGAAGATAATTTCCAAGTCAGATACATTTTTTCACCTAATTTTGATTTAGAAAATAATAAAGAGATAGAAAAATTATATACCAAAGTAGTAACCGCTCAAGATCAAAGAGAAGAGCTAACTTTAGCAGATACTGCTCCATTTGCAACATTTGCTATGATTGAAGAACTTTTCAATGAACTTCGTACATATATTACTGAGACAGGAACATCTATTCAATTTGAAGATTTTGCAATATGGGCATATGACAAGAATAAAAAGTATAAGTTAGGTAAATCAGGTGATGATGGTAATCCATTTGAATTCCTAACTTTATCAGATTTTGAATTGGATTATGAATATCAAAATCTATCTAAAGTTATTTTTGAATCCATATTTAACGATCCTGAGAATGAAGATTTTGATTATGATGAAAAACTCAAGATTTGTAATGAAATTAAAGAGACATATATGCTGTCTACTAAGAAAACAGAACGAGAGATTGCAAGGCTCCCTAGCATGGATGAGGCTGAGAAAGGAACTGTTATCTTAAATGTTCCAATGTTTAGCATGCAACAATCTGTTAAAGATCAAGTTCCACAATATGATCCACTAACACATACATTTTCACAAACTCAAACTCCACAAGCTGAAAAGGCAGTAGAAACAGTATCAAAAAAAGACAATTTAGAACAACAAAACCAAAATATAACGAAAAAAGAAACTACTAATGTAAACAAAAAGGAAAATATCACTCCACCTAGAAATATGAATAATGCTAGAAACAGTAACAATAAACTAGGGAAAAGAACACAGCATCAACAGATACAACAAAGAGCAGATTCTGAAGAACTCTACGCTAGGAAACAAGGTAGTATCGCTATCCCACAATTTGAAATTCAAAATGTTGATAATGTAGAAGTTGGCCAAAAAGGCTATGTTGAGTACAAAGAGAACGAATTCAAGAAAAATTTGAATCAAAGACTTAAAACTATTGGCATCAGAATTAACAATGAGGATGCTAAGACTATTTTGGAGAGGAGAAATTCCTATCAAAATTTAACCAAAAAAGCTGCTAATAAATATATATCAGAACATAAATCAATTCTTGATAATTTAGAACAAAAAGTTCGAGAAGAAATGTTGGCCAAGAGCAACTCTGAAATTGAAACTATGAAAGCTAGACTTCTTGAAAAACAAGAGACAGATTTAGCTATTGCTGAACAAAATTATAATCAAAAAGTTGCAGCAATTAAAGCAGATTATCAAGACAAAATTAAAGCACAAAGTGCAGAGATAAGATCAACCTATGAAGATAAGGCATATCAAAAATACAATATAGAATACAAGCAAAAGAAAAATGAACTAAATAGAGCTTCACAAAAAATTTGGCAAGAAAATTCCAAAAAATTTGATATTAAATTAAGAGAAGACATTGCTCAATTGAAGATGGATTCAGCAGATACTTTAAGCAAACTTTTTAAATCTTATCAAGATGAATTAGAAGAATATCATAATCGAATTTTAACAGAAAATCTGAACGCAAAGAAAATCATGATTGCTGAACAACAAGCAGATAATGAGAGCAAGAAAGTTGCAGCTCCTTATGATGAAATTCAACAAAAAAATAAAGCTCTAGCCAATTTAAATGCTGATTATCAAGCTGTTTTGGCCGAAAGAGATTCTTTGCTAAAAAGCAAGCAAGATTTAAAGACTGATAATGAAACTCTCAGACGCAGAAATGATCAACTCGCAGATGCCCAAAGCAAGCAAGTAGATCTAGTATCTAAAAAAGTAGATAGCATGGATACAAAACAACCTGACTATTTCCAACAATGGATGCAAATACAGATGGCTCAACAAGTACAGTCTCAATCTAAGCAACAAGATGAAAAGCAAGAAGATGTTTCAGATAAAAATGAAAATATTAATCTAAAGAATAGTGTGAAATCGGCTCGTAGATTAGCTGCAAGTGCTTTTGCTTTGTTAATTTTACTGGGAAGTGGTGCAGGTTATTTTACCTACCATACAGTTCAAACAAATAATGCTAAGTTAGCCTCTCTTGACAGTCAATTAAGTGAAGCAAAAAAAGTATCTAATAAGAAGAGTAATGTTTTAACTCAAGATCAGGTTAATAAAAAAGCAATTCAAGCTTTGCACGATAATAATTTAACAGCATTAAATAAATATTCGTCCGAAACATTCTATAGCTTGGACAAAGCAATTATTGAAGGAAAGAAAGATGAAGTTGTAAAAGCTATTAAATCAATGGATGAAAATAATTTAAACCTTCAGGATAGATATCGTGCATCTTTAACAGAGAGCCTCCTAAGACAGGCTAATCAAACAAGCTTAGCAGATAAAGTACAAGAGCAGAATAAATAGTTAAAAAATTAAACCTAGTACAAATTTGTACTACGTTTAACTTTTTACATAATTAATTAGAAGGAGTTGATTAGATGAGATTTGGAAAAAATTATGATAAAGAGCGGGCAAATAAAATAGATAATAGAACTCATATCATTGGTAATCCTGTTACTTTATTCTTACTTTGGTTAATCTGGTCATATTTTGTCTCTTGGGTTTCGGCCTACTTTACAATAGGTTTTTCAACATTAATAGCTTGGTTAAATTCACCAAATAGTCAGCAAGCACTACATGACGGACAATTGATAAATTTTGATCCAGTAATGGAAGTTTGGAAAAATACGACCAACTTTGGAAATTATCAATTGGCTATAGCTACCAATAAACTATTATTTTTTGGACTAACGATAACATTCTCGCTAGTGATGATACCTGTTTTTGGAAAACTTTACTATAAACATCGTAGCACCAACTTTAATCAGTATGGCAATGATAGATTTGCTACAGTTGCTGAAGTTTTACGACAATATCCTCAAATTCCTGATAAAGGTTATGAATTTTCAGGAACAGGTGGAATTCCAGTTATGCATATAAAACCAACTAATCCTACTTTTATCAGAATGCATCCAATTTTATTCTTTAAATATTGGTTACTTTCTATAATCCCATGGACTATAGCCAAGATTCCTCTATTTTCAATCAATCAAAAAGATTGGCTACAGACATTCGAACCAGCAAAGGGATTTTACAGTATTGATTCGACTAAAACTTCATCCATGATTGTTGGTATTTCCCGTTCTGGTAAGGGTGAAACATTGGTTATGCCATTAATAGATATTCTAAGCCGTGCTAAGAATAAAGTTTCAATGGTAGTAAATGACTTAAAGGGTGAGCTTAATCGTATGTCTTACTATACGTTAAAAGAACGGGGATATGATGTAAAGGTTATAAATCTTGATGAGTTAAACTTTTCTGATTCATATAATCCATTAGAGATAATTATTAACTATGCTAGAGAAGGGTATTACGACAAGGCACAAAAGGCAGCTAATGTATTTTCAAGTTCAATTTATACAGATCCTAATGCTAAGGACAAATTTTGGCAAAATAGTTCGATTAATCTTTTAAATGCTTTGATTTTAGCGGTCTTAGATTACGCCGATAGAAATGATAGATGGGATCAAGTAACAATGGATAATGTGCTGCATATGATGACCGATTTAGGCGGAAAGGAAGTCATAGTTGATCAAGATAATAATATCGTTTCTAATCCTCAGCGTGGGCAGCAAGTATCTATGAAGAGTAAATTGACAGTTTATTTCTCAAAATTACGAGATTTAAATGACGTTGAGTATAGTGAGTTTAGGCAAATGGCACTGGATTCCTTTGCTCAATCTAAATTTGCTGGTGAAGAAACATCTGGTAACATTTACTCCTCTGCTATGGAAGGAATTAAATTGTATCAACAATCAGATATTGCAAAAATGACATCGTTAAATTCATTAAATTTGGAGAGCATAGGCTTTCCTAGAGTTCTTAAAGCCAAATTCTCTGATAAATTTAAATTTTCAACAGCGATTATCAGTTTTAGTAATGATAAATCCGTTATAGAAGAAAAGACAGTTATCGTTGATGAATTAGGCAATATCAGTTGTCCGATAAAAAGCAAATTACCTGATAGTTTTGAGATTAAAATAAGTTTTGCTTTTCGTAAAAACAAAGCAGAACTAAAAGATAAATACGTAGTGTTGAAGGCCAAGAAAATTTATAGAAAGAAAGCAATTGGTAAAGGATCATATGTCTTAGATCCTTATACTAAGAAACCTATCTTAAAAACTGTAAGATTGAAGGTCACTAAACTAGCTTTGGATAAAGAAGGTAAGGAAAAGTCTAAAGTATTGGAAAGTAGCCTAGCGTATTCAGAGAAACCTGTAGCATTGTTTTTTGTTACACCTCCAAATAATCCTGCGTATAATCAATTGGCTACGTTTGCGATTGATCAAGTCTTCAACGTAAATTACGAACTAGCTTCAGCTAATGAAGGGGAAACAGTTATTCCTATTCACTATATTCTAGATGAATTTGGTAATTTAAATACTATTCCTAATTTAGATACAAAAGTAACAATGGGTTTAGGCTCCAGGATTCATTTTCATTTTGTCGTTCAAAACCTAGAGCAGTTAGAACTCCATTACAGCAAACAACAAGCGGCTACTATTCAAAGTAACTGTGCTAATCTGCTTTATATTTTAACCAATTCTGAAACAACAGCTAAATTTATCTCAAACCAAATCGGTAAAAGAACTGTTGAAGTTAATACAAAGAATGGTAAAGCCTTAAATCCACATGCAGTTAATTATTCTGGTAGTTTAGTTGGTCAAGATTTGTTATCTCCTACTGAACTAACACGCCTCATGGGTGGTGAGATGGTTGTTTTAAGATCTGTTTATAGACAAGATACCAAAGGTAGATCAGTATCTGCTTATCCTATTTTTGATCACGCTGCAACTAAGATGCCTTATCGTTATACATTCTTGAATCAGGAATTTAATAGTTCAACTAAGCTCTCTGATGTAGCTATCAAATCAAGACATAGGAGTCTAGATTTAAAAGCACAAAGGATAAACTATGATACTGCTTATACAGAAATCGTCAAAATGATAGGTAAAAATCTAAGATCTAAATCAGCAACTGGTCAGACAGCTATTCAAGAAATTTTAAATAATCAGATATTTAGTGATACTGAATTAGAGAATCCGGGTTTAATATCAAAAATCACAAACTATCTGTATTCATTAGCAAGTAGAATTGCACCTCAAAAAATAGAATCTTTTAAAGATGCTGATTTTTGGAAAAAGAATAATAGCTGGAATGCTATTCAAGGTATCTTAGAAGATACTATTGCATTTGAGAACTTTAAAAATTTTGTAACTAATACTAAAAAGGAGGTTAGATAAAATGTTGTTATCAAATTTGTTTCTTCTAGCAGTTGATGTACCAACCCTAGATCATTCTTTATCAGATGTTGCTGGGAAAGATAACTTTGCCCCTGGAGATTATACGGATATCGTCCATTTTTATCACCAATGGGCTACTCATTTACACGGCAACTTAGGCATATGGCATTCAGTTTATGGGACTTTTGCCAACCCTATGATCAAGCTATTCTATGCAATAGTTTCTGGCTTGGATAAAGTCTTTAATTCAGTTTTCTCTATCCTGGGCTGGGACGGAACGTTGAGTGCAAAGGGTTCTCCTTTACACGCATTATATATGGTTATATCAACAATTGGATGGGCATTGTTAGGTGCTTCTATTATTATCCTAGCCCTACAATCGTTAACTCATACGGTGAGATGGGGAAAGGTTCTACCTAATATCTTTATGGTTTCTCTAACCTTAACTGTATTACCGTTGCTTATGAGAACAGTTAATGGTCAATCTAGAACAGTTGGTAATATTGTTGTGACAGCTAAAAATGATATTAATAAAGCAGCTGGTAACGATAATGAAGCAAGTGCTGCAGATTTAGCAATTCAGCCGATTAAAAATAATGTGATTGATATGGCTAGAATTGCTAATAAAGGTTGGAAGTATGATCCTAACAATATTAATCCATCTTCTACAAACTCAATCAGAACGAAGACGGACGTAAATAATTTAGATCTAGGTGCTAGTATGGATCCTAAATCTTTGAAACAATTCAAAGGTTTTGATAAAAAGATTGCTGGCAAAGGCGATAATAAGGTATCTGAACCATTTAAATATCATTTAATTACTAATAAAGGTGCAGATGCTAGTCAAGAAACCTCTTATTCTCTTGTAAAAAATGAAAATGGGACAGGTATGGGTAATCTGAATGACTATTCATATACACGATATGATGTTGAATGGTTACCTTTAACTGCACAATCTATAATTCTAGGTATCATTTATGTTGTCGCAGCTTTTAGAGTTGTTAAGGATATCTTTGAACTAACATTAATGAACCTAATAGCACCACTGTTAGCATATAAATCGACTCGGTCAACCAAATCACTAAGAGACTTAATTAATAGTATTATTGGACTATATTTATCTATAGATATAATGTTTTTAGTAATTAAAGTCTTCATGATCTTTTTAGGTAGTTTTCCTGATAAGTTAAGTGGTCTTGGTCTTAACTTCTTCCAAAAAGGCATGGTTGTAGCTATCATCTATGCCGCCGCAGGTTACGCTATGTTTGCTGGTGTTTCTTATTTTGAGAGAGTTACTGGTGTTTCACAAGGATTCTCTGCCTCTACAGGACAGATCATGGCAGCTGGGGCAGCAGGTGTTGCGGCAGGTGCTGCTGGTGTTAAATTAGCTAAAGCAGCAGGTTCATCAATGTTAAATGGGGTTACTAGATTAGGAAATTCTAGCGTTTTTTCTGGAATTAGTAATAGTAACAAAGATTCTAAGGCACATGCACCAAGTAGTAGCAATTTAAGTAATGATAATAAGAATGAGAGTAATCCAGTAAGTAGTTCAGACGTTGATTTAAACAGTGATCATCACAATAATTCTGACAATAAAAATGATTTAAATCATCAAGATGGCTCTAAGGATACCACTCAAAATTCTGAAAATAACAGTGATAATCATAATAATTCTGATAGTCAAAATGAAAATAATAGTAATTCAAACATTGATGAAAATAATGCCGCAATGTCTGATCAAGACAGTGCTACTCACTTAGGAGATGTTGATAGTAATCAAGATCAAGATATTGATAACGAACTAGATGAAACTAATCCTTCTAGCATAGATTATGGTATGGATCAAAATCCAGATGATGGTTATACTGATATCTATAATGGATATACTGACTATCCTTATGATAATCCAGGGGAATATGATCCAAATCAGATTAGTGATACTACTGATAACCATGATAATCCAATAAACCAAGATTTTAGTAATAATCATGTAGATAATGCTAATAATCAAATAGAAAGCAGTTCAAATCAAACGGATGGGGTGCAAGCTGATAATACTGATCCAGGTATTGATTATCCTCCTTCTGTTCCAGACAGTCCTCAACCTAACTTTGATTTTAGCAATGATGTTAAAACTCCTGTTGATCCAAGTACTACAAATAATGTTACTAAAGATACAGATGGTAAAAATAATCAAAGTTTTACAGATAAAATGGGAGATATTAGTAAAAACTATCTAAAAAATCGTAACTTCAACCTTAGTCCTAAAGGTAATGTTCATGGTGTAGATTCCGATAAATTTGAAGATGAATAGATTAATAAAAGTTCAAGTTCATGTAATTTGGACTTTTTTATTGGCGAAAATTGTTTTTTTATTACAAATCTAGCATAATTCTTACATACAAATAGCTAGAAGGGATTGATAAACTTGAAAGAATTTGTAATCGTTCCAGACATTAAAGCTGAAATTAAGTTCTTTTGGAACATATTTTTAAAAGATGTAGCAGTTTTAGGATTAGTAATTTTTGCGACGATGCTTCTATCACAACTATTTCCAGAAGAGCAAAGTAAGCAACAATATATTTTCATGGGATTAGGCTTTATTTTGGCAATCTATCTAGATTTACGTCCTAGAACTAATCCTGGTAAGCGAAATTACGAAGTCATTTGGATGCTGTTACTTAATCGACAACCAAAATTATTTAAATCATATGGATACTATGAATTTGATAAAAGGAAGTGATTACTGTGGCAATTAAGGTTAAAAAAGATATATCAAGCTCATCTCAACCTAAAAGAAGGATGTTTTTTAGAAAAAAAGAAAAAGATTTATCAAAAAGGGAGCAAGTATTTACTTTTGCACCCATTATAGATCTGATTAATTATAAAGGTTTTACTCAAAATAGTGATCATTTTTTAATACTAAAAGATAGTGATGATGGATATGCAGAATTCCTAACAATTCGTGGACAAGGACTGGGAACTTTGTCTTTTAATCAACAGAAAGAAGTAATAGAAGGATATCACCAATTTCTATCAATGTATTTAGAAGATTTTCAAATCATGATTAGTCCATTCCCGACAAATACCTCTGTGCAGCGTGTCAATGTTTTGCACAGATATAACAAGGTTACTTCACTGATTGCAAATGAATCAAAGCCACGAAGAAAACACCAACTTTTAATGCAACAGCGTTATATCAAAGATCAATTATCCACTTTAAAAAGGGTAGAAAAAGAATTATTCAATCAAGATTTCATTTTAATTTTATTTGCTAAAAATCAAAGAGAATTAAGAATCAATCGAGATAATGCGATTAATTGGGGTGGAAATTCGGTCATTTTAGAAAAAATGGATTTAGAAAAGAAAAAATTAGTTCTATACAGAATGAACAATCTAAACACTAGAATTTAAAGATTAGGAGACCGTTACATGAAGAAAAAAGAGTTATTAGAACTTGAATCTGCTGGTTATCAACTTGAAATGATATCTAAAACACAGCCACAAGGTAATGTGAAACAACATAGCCAGTATTTACAATTTGGAGATGGCTATATTGCTTGTTTACGTGTATATCACTATCCTCCACATGGCTTACCAATGTTTTGGGGAATTACATTAACAAACACTGACTCAACTATGACAATGATGTCAATCGGTACTGAAGATAAAGATAAGATTAAAGACCAATTATCACGATCAGCAGGTGAAAAGCATTCACAGATTTCTGGAAAAGCTAAAGCTGCTGATAATGTTGACGCAGCCAATACTTATAACGATCAGATGAACTTACTTAAAGATATTATTCAACGTAATGAGATTATTAAAAAAGTTTACTTTAGAATTTTTGTTTATGCACAAACTAAAGAAGAATTAGAAAAAAAGATCAAACTTTTTGTAAGAAAAAATGGACAATTCCGTATGGCTAGATATGCTGATGAGCAATTGTTGGATTTTGAAACAAATCTTGTGCCAACAAGCAATCAAGAAAACATGATTAATAGACCAAGTTCAACACCTATGTCTGCTTACTCTTTGAGTGGATCGTATCCTTTTAATCACGTCAAACTAGAGGATCCTCGTGGTTCGTATTATGGTTATACCTCTACACAAGGAGAAATGATCTGGGATCCGTTTCATCGTGATGAAAAACGAACGAGATCGTTCTTTTTTGTTACTGGAAATGCTGGTATGGGTAAATCTACTTTACTTAAAAAGATTAATGACGATGTTTTTGCTAGAGGCGCAATTATACGTAATTTTGACATCTCCAATGAATACAAAGAACAAACTAGATCTCAAGGTGGAGTCGTTATTAGACTTGATAAACCTGACTATCTAATAAACCCTTTTGAAGTTTTTGCAACAGTTATTGATGATCAAGGTCAAGTTGATGAGATATCAAGCTTTGGCCAACATAAAGAGAAACTCAAGAACTTCTTTAAATTTTTGAATCCAGATGTAAATTCTGATGATTTAACCATGTTTGATACTTGGCTAACTGACTTTTATATTACTCAGAATTTATGGATTAAAAACCCACAATCATATTCTGAACCACTTAAGATTACAGGATTACCACATGATATGTATCCAACTTTACGTGAGTTTGTAGTCTACGCAAATGAACGAAAACGTCAAGCCGAAAGAGATCCTAGAATTAAGCTAACAGACGTAGATACTACTTCCATGAATCGTATAACTTCAACGTTTATGAATGCAGAAGCTGCACAAGGGGATATGCTTGATGGGATTACTCGTTTTCCTGACCTTTCAGGCGAACAAGTAGTAACATTTGATATTCAAGGTTTACACGCTCAAGGTGAAGCAATATTTAATGCACAGTTATATTCTGTACTAACTCTGTTATCTGCCGACATCATCAAGAATGGACAAAAATTAAGAAACCAACTAGCTAATGGTATTTTAGATGAAAACTTAATCAGTTGGTATTATCTAAACATTGATGAAGTTGAGAATATTATTAATCCTAAGTTCTCCTTTGGCGTTGAGTTCCTAGCATCAATGATGGAACAGATGCGTAAGAACTTTTGTGCAATTACTATGGCAGCTCCAACAATTAAGGATTTAATCATGGCTGGGTCTACACATGATCCATATATTCTAGCCGTTCAAAAGATATTCTCGCTCTTCCAAATACGTTTCTTTTTTCAAATCTCAGATGACGATATTCCTAGATTGGCTACAGCCTTAGGTGGATCTACAACGGCTGATGAGTTACAGTCTCTAACCAAACTACAAAGAGGTCACTGCTTGATGAATATTAACGGTGACAGGAATATTCAATTTAAAGTGGACTTAACTACTGATGAAAAACGTCGTTATGGTGGAGGTATGTAGAATGGCCTTAAAAAAGAAAGTTAGTAAAAGAATATACAACTACAGAGGCATTAAAAACGTACGTAATCAAGTTAATCAGAGAAAAAAAGATCTAATTAAAGGTAGAGATATACCTAATTATGATATAGCTAAATTAAAGTTCATGTTAGTTTCTCTAGTCATCATGGGTATACTGCTGATTATTCTAAAAATATTGTGAGGTGAATTAGATGAAAAATTGGATCAAAACTCACAGTAAATTACTTGTATTATGTAGCATAGGTGGCCTAGGTGGTTTCTTAATAATCTTAGTTGCTATCTTCACGGTATTATTCTTTAGTAATAATCGTTGTAGCGATAATGCTGGTACATCAGATACAGACATTTCATCAGGTTTTACAGGATCTTGGACAACACAAGGGACTGAAGCGTATAAAAATGCTAAAGCAACTTTTGATTTCTGGGTAAGCAAGGGCATGTCTGGTGCGCAAGCTGCTGGTATTGTTGGTAATATTGGTGGTGCAGAGGATACAGGCTTTGTTCTAAATCAAAAAGAAATTGGAGGCGGTTCTGGTGGTGGATTGTATCAATTCACACCATACACAAAATACTTAAATGATCTTAAGTCTGATAAATCTTGGTCTGTAGTTAACCAAGGTGAAGTAGTTATGTCTCTAGAGCCACAAACTGTAAGTAGTTTCTTTTCAAAAACTAAAAATAGTTCCCCTGGTGACGCAGCAACTGATTGGATGAATATGTATGAAAGACCTTCAGAAAGAGCAAGGGCGACAACTAATAGTATGAGACGATCTGCTGCAGAAAAAGCATATGAACTTTTTGGTGGAGCTAATATCTCCGCTAAGGATTCCTTACTTGGTGACGTTACAGAAACTTCAGATGTAGGTGTTACTTCAGATTTGCAAAATGATTCTAAAACTTGTTCTGTCTCTTCTGATTCCGCTAGTGATGGAACTGGTGAGGTTCCTAAAGGTGTTAGGGATAAAATATATGCTGCCAATGAGATTCCTGATAGTTTAAAACAATATCTTTTACCAATTAATGTATCAGATGCACGTGGTGTTTCAGGAAAAGGATGGTCACACCCTGGAGGTCAATGTGTTGACTATGTTGTATCAGAAGCAACAGTATTATGGAACAATACGCAATCCTGGTCTTTAGGCAATGGGGTTGATCAAGTTAATTCAGCAATAAAATTTGGCTATGCAGTCAAAGATGATAAGCCACATAAAGGAGATTTAGTTTCATGCGACGGTACAGATCCAAGTATTGGTCATACCTGGATGGTAGGTCATGTATTTGCAGACGGTTCGGTATTACTTCAAGAACAAAATTATCCTGGAAAATCAGGAGATGATATGGGAGCGCCTCTAACTTGGGATGTAGCTGTATTACCACCTTATAAAGATGGTGCTTGGGCTAACTTACCAAATTATGGAGCAACCTTAAACCATCCAGTATTTGCCAAACCAGCACACGGTATGAAGAAATAGGAGGTTGTGCTATGAATAAGTATGCAGGTTTATTTCTATGGAGTCTAGTTGCAGTATTAGCACTAATCGTAATTGCATTTAAACCAGATAATTCAGAAGTAATGGATTTAAAAAATCAAATTGTAAAATTAAATAGTGAGATTGAATATAAGAAAGATCAAGCTGAGTTAGAATCACCATTAAAGAATAACTTTAACCTAGAGAAATCTAAGCAAGAAACAACTAATAAATTAACCTTTGCTTTTGCTCAGCTATTAGGTGGAATTCATGATAATTCAAGTTATGAGAAACAAAAGAAAGAGTTACAAAATATTTTAGGTACAGATTTAGAAAACGTAGTATATATGCACGGATACAACACTGAATCTAAAAAATGGGTAGTTAATAAGAATGATAGTACAATTGTAGGATTTGATGATATTACTAACAAGTCTGATAGTGTTCTATATGTAACGACCACCTATGAACAAGGTACTACAAATCAAAAGATAAAATACATGTATAAAATACATTATGACTTGGAAAACTATAAAGTTTTATCATACAAAGAACTTAGTCTTAATTAGGAGGTTTTAGCATGAATAGTCGATTAAGTATCATTAGTTCGCTTATTTGTATTATCATATTATCGTGCTTATTAGTAATTTTCAAAGTTGATCAATCTAAGATTAATGGGCAGGCAAATGATCTAACTTTAGAATTGAACAAAAAGAAAAAAGAACTGCAAAAAGTGAAAGAGAATCAGCAAAAAAAGTTTTTAGAGCAAGCTAGAAAAAGTAACAATGTTAATGAAAAAACTAGTGCTGAGCAAATTTTAGCCAGTCAAGAATTATCTACTCAAGCAAATAAATTTTTTGAAATTGTAACTACGTTTGATTCACAAAAAGATTGGTTGAATCGAGAGAAGAAAGTACAAAGCCTTGTCACACCTAATGTATTGTTAAACAAATCTATCTTTAACAATGGATTAGATAATACTGGAAGAAGTATTATTGAAACCACTAAGAGTCATGCTAGTTTTAAAACAGCAACTACACAGTCCGCAATGGTTAAGGATAATCAAATAGAAGGAATTGTTCATGTTGTTTATGAAGCATGGCAGGATAACCATACTTCAGGTATACGTACTGAAGTTTACCATGTTAAATATTCTTTATTAGAACATAAATTTACAGATATACAAGATTTAGGTATGGAAAATCAAGAAGCCGATATTTCATATCAAAAATAATTAGCAAGCACCTCAAAATCTAAATTCTAGACTTTGGGGTGTTTATTTTGGCGAAAGTTCTACTTTAAATCAAATTCTTTTATTCTTAAGAAAATTGGAGGTGAGATTATGGCATTAGAGATGGAGCTTTCACCAGTGACTAAAGAAGCGTTTAAAAAATACTTTCGAGAGTTGTTGTTAGAACAAGTTAACGAAATACGTCAAGATGAAATGAAAAGTCGTCCTTATCTAAATAAAAAAGATATGGCTACCTGGTTAGGTGTCTCTAAAAACACCTTAGACAAATTTATCAAAGCTGGGTTAAAAGTATCAGACATAAATGGTTCCCAACTAATAGGAAAACAGACTGCTTTAGAGTTCCTAAAAAATCACGAAACTTATATGCTTTAGGCTTTATAGAATTGAAAATTTTTATTATTATAAGAAGGAAAGGTTCCTTCTAGTAGGAGGGATTACATGAGTGATATTAAAGCATACACCAATAAAAAAGGCGAAAAATTATATAAATTCAGAATTTATGTAGGATTTGTTGATGGTAAAAGTAAATATGTTAACCGAGCAGGATTTAAAACCAAAACTGAAGCTAAAAAAGCTTACCAAGAAGTGAAATTTGCTGCATATCAAGGGGAGTATAGACAAGAAAGTAATCTAGATATAAGTCTAAGAACTTTTGGAGATTTATATGATTTTTGGCTTGAGCAGTATAAAAATACTGTTCGAGGATCAAGTTATTATGTTATTAAGAAAGGATTAGACAAGAATGTTTATCCATATTTAAAAAATAAACAACTAAAAAATATTACTTTAATAGATTGTCAAAATTTGATTAATAAATTATTGAAAACTAATCCTGGAAATTATGTCATATTATCAGTGTATATGAAAAAAATCCTACAGTATGCTGTTACTTTAAAATTGATACCTGAGAATCCAATGAATAACGTTATTAAGCCTCGTGAAAAAAAGACATATAGTAGTAACAATTATTATAGCAAAGAAGAGTTAAAAACTTTTCTAGCTTACAGTAAAAAAGAAAAGTTTCATGTATATGTTCTTTTCAGATTACTAGCCTATTCAGGTATGAGAATTGGTGAATTATTAGCATTGAAGGTAGCTGACATAGATTTTAATACTTCACAAATATCTATAACTAAAACTATATCTAGTGATGCTGATAGTAGATTTGAACTACACAAACCTAAAACTACCACAGGAAATAGAATCATAAGTGTAGATCCTGATACAATCAATTTGGTATCAACTTTAATTAAAGATAAAAAAAAGGATGATTTTATTTTTAGGTTCTATGGTTGCTCCAAGCCTTATTCTCCTAGAACAGTTGCATTATGGAAAAATAAAATTATAAAAAAAGCTAACCTTAGAAAAATATCATTGCATGGGTTTAGACATACTTATACGAGTTTATTATTTGAATCTGGTGTAAACATCAAGGAAATTCAAAAACAACTAGGGCATTCTAAAGTTGAGATGACCTTAAATGTTTATACACATCTGAGTAGAAATAATAATGATATTGGATCTAAATTCGATAATTATCTCAATAATTAAAATAAAAATAATATTATAATATTGTGACTCAGAACTTTTATAAGAACTTGAAAAAAATATAAGGATCTAAAATATTCTAAATACCCATGAAACTTATTATTTTGCATATATAAACAGTTAAAATAAAAAAGTTATTTTAACTTTCTAAAAAAATATGATTTTTGATAAACATCAAAATTAATCAATAAAGCTATAATGAGATTATATTACACTGTTTGGATTTCTCTCTATCCATCTTTATGAAAAACGTACATTTTTTAGAAAGATGAATTAAGAATTAATCATGACAAAAAAGCCCCCTAATCTTTATAGTAAATTGGAGACTTTAAAGTGTATCTATTGTTAAACAGTGTTAGAAGATCTTTGATCTAAGAATTTTTTATACTTTTCAACATACCATGGGTAATATGGACGATTATTTTCTTGATAAAATTTTTTATTCTCTAGCATAATGTATCCCAACAACTCATTTTTACCTTTTGTAGTGTTAGGTATAGGCAAAGCATCTTTACCATTTTTATGGGGAACTAATTTAACTTTTGTTGGACGTTCTAATTTATAATCTATTTTATGTCCTAATTTCTCATAGCTAGCAACTCTTGCATTAAAACTAATAACATCCCCAACAATTAGTTTTCCCAACTCAGCAAAGCCTTTTGTGTAGTTGAACCACAGATGGTCTGTAACTAGATTGTTATTTATCTTAACATTTTTGAACATAATTGTTGGAGCTAATTTATCTCTATCTAATCCACGCCTATATGTAACTTTGTAACCACACCTTGCATATTCAGCTGTAAAATTGTACCGTTTTTGACTTCCTAATTGAAGTAATTTTTCCCGAACATTCGAATCATGTATAGTCATTTTTCCCCACGCTTTCATCAATATATAAAAATAGAAGATACCACTAATCACAGTAGTATCTTCTATATATTAATTACGTAATTTATTTATTCTTTCAGCATGAGTTTCATTACCAGAATTAAAAACGTATGATCCGGCAACCGCAACTGTTGCGCCAGCTTTTCGACATAACTTAACGGTTTCTTCGTTAATTCCACCATCAACTTCTATATCAAAGTTAAGATTTCTTTCTTCTTTTATTTGATGTAGTTGGCGAATCTTTTCTAATGTTTCTGGTATGAATTTTTGTCCACCAAATCCAGGATCAACTGTCATAACAAGTACTTGATCAACAATTGATAGAACACTTTCAATTGCACTAACTGGTGTTCCTGGATTAATTACTACTTCAGCCTTAGCATTGTTTTTCTTGATTAAATCTAATGCACGATGAATGTGTGGTGTAGCTTCATAATGAACACCTACAATGTCTGCACCAGCTTTTATGAAGTCTTCTACCCAATTTTCAGGGTTATTCACCATCAAATGAACGTCAAACACCATTTTACTTTGTGGTCTTAATGCTTTAACTACATTAGCACCAAAAGACAGATTGGGAACAAAATTTCCGTCCATAATATCAATATGGAGATATTCAGCACCGGCATCTTCTACCTTTTGTACATCAGCACCTAGATTTAACATATCAGCGCTAAGAATAGAAGGAGCTATTTTCATATAAATTCACCTCGAATTATCTGGCTTCAAGAACCTCAGGGCCATCTTGACGCCCAACAATAACAGTATTTACGATGTCTAAGAATAATCCGTGTTCGACAACTCCTACTTGATTAATTAGGTAATCTCCAAGTTCTTTAGGATTTTCAATTTTACCTAAGTGAAGATCGATAATATAGTTATCAGAGTCTGTATGAAGTAAACTGCCATCTTCATTTTTTCTAAATTCTGGATTTAATCCTTTTTCTTCAAAGCGTTTAAAGACAGTACCACTACCATAAGGGATAACTTCAACTGGTAATGGGAATTGTCCTAGATCATCGACCATTTTACTTTCATCGACAATCCACATATTCTTATTAGATTTAGTTGCAACAATCTTTTCATATAGTAAAGCTGCACCGCCACCTTTAATTCCTTGGAAGTCAGAAGAAATTTCGTCAGCACCATCGATTGTTAAATCAATATGATCAACTTCATCAATATCTTTGATAACAATGCCCAAAGACTTAGCTTGTTCAGCTGTTCTAATAGAAGTTGTAACACCAACAATGTTTAGACCTTCTTCGTTTACACGTTTTCCAAGTGCATCAACCATGTATTTAACAGTTGAACCTGTTCCTAGACCGACAATCATGCCATCTTTAATCCATTCAACTGCCTTTGTACCTACTAATTGCTTTAATTCATCTTGGTTCATTAATTATACCCCTTTCAAACATCGCATACCTAAATTATACAACAATTAGTATAGTTCCGGCACCATGAATAGTAAGTATTTTCAAAATTATTCTAATTATTTACTTAATAGTATTAATTCCAAGCATCTTAATAGTTCTTTTAACAATTAACAACAAGCGTATTTATAATTACGGTAGTTATTCCATTACATATGTTAATATAAACGCCTTAAATCATTGCCGATGTTATAAGGATAAGCAACAGCATTACAAATAACATAAAGTCCCCTACTTGCTTTGGAGATATTGTCTAGCTACTCTTACACTATTTTATAATTTACTTATTAGCTATTAGACCCTGTAAAAAGGCTTTGAGCGCGATTATATCAGTACTTGAAAGTGTTTTGCCATTGTATGTAACACCTTCTTTTAATACGGTATCTAATTCATTGTTATCATTAGATAGACATAATAAACCCTCAATACTTGTATTGTACAATCTGCTTAATTTTAAAACTATATCAAAGGTTATTTTATTAATGCCGTTTTCTGTTTTTGCATAAGACCCACGAGCAATACCTAAAAATTTAGATACTTCATCTTGTGTTAACTTCTTTTCTTTTCTTAGTTTTCTAATATTGTTAAGCACCAATTTTTCATTGTATAACATATAATAATATCGTCCTTTTGATTTTGTATATATTTAGTAGAAACACACGTAAGTTTCTGGTTTTTATTATACCGTACAAACGTTATTATATCAAAGTTTATAGCAATAACCACATACTTAATATAATCACGTGTAAACTCTTTAACAATAAAGGTATACTTTTGTTAAGACTGCTTGTACTTTGAATACAAAGCATCTGTAAGCTCTCATCATTCTAGTTAATTATATAATAGTCATCGCGACGTATTGAACAAGGTAACCCTTGAGTTTCCTCGTTATAATTCCAATGTTAAGGGGTAACTATAAAGTACCCCAAGTAGCAATAAACATATAAGAATACAAAAAATACCACCTTCTTACTAAGTAGATTTATACAATCAATTTTAACAAGATAGTGGTATTCTATGAAAAATGTTGACGTCAACACGGTTACATTTTATTGTACTTTAGTTAGTGCATTGTATCCGATGTTGAAAGATATATTTTGCTAATGTTAAAGCTTTAAAACGCTTAGTTGATAAGCATGAACATTAGTATCCAATCATAGTGAGTTAGAAACTCGTACTTTCTAACTTACTATGATTATTGTAGTACTTGAAAACACTCTATACAATACTAATATAATCTTAATTCACCGCGATGTATCTTCTCTAATTGTCTTAATACAACAGCTATATCACTAAATACATCTTTATTAACTCAAAATTAATTTTGATAGGAGCAGCGTTTCTAAATTCCCTCATATCATTCTTGATGTTGCTTAGTCGGTTAGATATACCTTTTGTGTTTATCTTTGGAGTAATCTTAAAATTACTATTCAAAACTGACCTTAACTTACTCTTAAAGTGATTTACATCTGATTCTACCCTTACTGTACCTAGGTTTAAACTCTTTAAGTTCGACTCGTCAAAGTCTAGCTTAACTTTTATGTTTAAGTTTTGACTAGCCAATCATTTCAAAAACATCTTATTATTTTATTAGTAAGCGATCACATATTGGCGATATATAAAAGCCTAATTACTAGGGCTTAAATATTAATTATAAAGTACCATTGAGTAATAATGGCAAAAGTATTACTAAGATAATGCCTATAAAAACAGCAGCTGTAAGATAAAAACCTTTGTCATCCATATTATTTATAGGGTCGTCTACGACCTTCTTTTTATCTACTTCGTTTTCTTGCAACAACATAATCAGCAATGCTACTTGTCCAACAAGCGGTATAAGATTAAGTAATACATATGCACCGCTTTTATTTATATCGTGTAATCTTCTCACGGAAGCAGATAGTGTTGCAATAAGGAAGAATAGGTCGTAAAGATACCATAATATCATAGCTTCTGTACCATATGATATCGCTACAATTACTATGTTAATAAGTGCCATTATGAACACAGCAACCCAGAAGTTATGTCTATTCATTTTACCTTCAAAATTAACAATATTAGTCCAAAAATCAATTAGGGGATTAACTTCTTCTGCTACAATTTCGTCAGTAGTATCAGTAGTATCATCTACCATAGTTCTTGTTTTATCTGTGTACATTTCATTTCCACATTTATAACAAAAAGTTGCATCTTCTGGGTTCTTTGCTCCGCATTTAGTACAAAACATATTTTATCTCCTTTTAAAATAATTCCTTTATTGATTGGTCAATTTGTATATCTTTTTCAATTTGTTGTGTCAATTCTTTTACAGTAATTTTATTCGCATTATCTACGAGGTTGTGTATGTTTAATTTAACAGAATTTGGTGTAGTAATATAATCTAACATTATTTTATTTAAAATATCATCAATACTAAAAATCGCTAAATCTCCTTTATTCGAATATACATATATATTATTAGAATATTTTCTGTAATTTCTGTCAGATAACCTTTTTAAATTTGGATGGTATATGTGGAATTTATTATTGTTTAATAACAATATGAAATCTGCTATCAATTTTTTACGTGTTTCAGGAGTTGGAATCATTCCATCTTTTAATAATGATAATCGTTCGACTGACAATGGCTTTATTTTGGGATAATTTGCCATCCTTAACATGATAGAAGAATCAACTTTATACCAATAATTATTGCGTCTTTTACCAACTACCATATTAAATTCACCAAACTTCGATACCGTTATCTTATGTTTTTCATATCCATCAAATCTTAGCATATTTGATAGACACCAATTTAAAAATTCTTCATTTTTAATTTTAATAGCTATATCATTAGTAATAATTCCATCACTTTTACTAACATTATCATATATCTTATTTGCTTCATCTTTTTGACCTGTAATAATCATGTTTGTTAGTATAGAAGTGGGAAATCTCGATGGTGTATCTAGATTATCTGTGTGATAATTCATCAACCAATTTTTATATCTATTGAACTCCTTTGTGTAAAGACTCAAATCCCCTGTTCCACTACCTTTTCCACTAATATACCTACGGACTATATTGTGACATTTCTTAACTATATTTTGTAATTTATCCAACTCTTTCTTGCTTAAAACCAATTTGAACATATATCTAATAGCTAACACATTATATTTTGCTACTTCAATAGCTTCTGGATAATTTGCTTGTAATTTTTCTAACCGTTTTTGCTCTCTAGAGTTTTTAGCCAATTGTGAATTAATCATAAATTCTGGATTGGCTATTTTTTTTACACATTCTGAACCAACCTGAAAAACTTTGTCATCCTTATCAGTAACAAAATAAGCTTTTGATGTCAAAGGTTTATTACAAAAATAGCACGTAAATTTTTCACCATTTTTTACATAATACGAACTCCTACTTTTATCTTTTGTTAAGTCCAAATATGTAACTCTTAACCAATCAGCTTTATGCTTCTTGATCCTTCTAGCCATTTCAGTTGACACATCATTTTCACTGATATGTTTATTATGTACAAGCAATCTTCTGATATCATCCAATTCAGGTGTATTTTTTAAAAGATAGCTATTAATCAAAACATTCCGCTCATAGTTAGTAATTAAAAGTTTTGTCATCATGTTTCACCCTTGTAACTACAATATGTATTATACACACCGCTTGTTCGGTGCTTTGGTATTTTAATCCTTCTTTATATTTTATGAAATTATCTTCCTTATAGCTTGATAACTTCCTCCTTTAAAAATAAAAACGCAATTCTGTATTATTGTGTGTGTTATGAAAATTAGTCGTAACTAATTTCTTTGCTCTCCTCTGACAATAATAAATTTGACTTAATAATATTATCAAAAATTTTATTATACATCAATATAACGTTCAACTCATCGCGATAAAATAAGCAACATAAAAAACTCCTTAGCAATGTAAAGGGCTTGTATAGATTTATTTTAGGCTCTGAGTTAGGTCTGTATTTTTACATAATTACAAGTTATTTATAAAAATCACCATAATTCGAAATTATTTATTTAATAGTATTAATTCCATACATCTTATGACAATTGTCACGAAGAGTAATGACTTTCAATTCTATTAACCTTAACTGATTTTGTTTATATTGAAGATGTAATACAGGGAAGGATGATAAATTATGACCACCGCACTTGAAGTAAAAAATATCAATAAAAAATATAAAAATAAAGTTGTTTTAAATGATATTAATTTTTCAATTCAATCTGGAGAAATTGTTGCCTTAATTGGTAAAAATGGTGCTGGGAAATCTACTTTGATCAATATTATTACGAAGTTAATTCAACAAGATAGTGGACAAAGCAAGATTTTTGAGAAAGAAAAATTTGATAAAAATTTAATTGGAGTAATGATGCAAGAAAATATCTCCTTAGATCGAATAACAGTGAAAGAAATAATTAAATTAACTAGAACATATTATCGTAATCCTATGTCTTATCAAGCGATATTAGCTTTATCAGAGTTGCAAAATTATACAAACCATCCTATGGATAAATTATCTGGAGGTCAAAAAAGAAAGCTACAGTTCGCTCTTACTTTAGCCGGGAATCCAGATTTAATTTTCTTAGACGAACCTACTGTAGGAATGGATGCAGAAAGTCGCACTAAATTTTGGAAGCATGTCGATGAGTTAAAGAAACAAGGGAAAACATTTTTAATTACTAGTCATTATTTAGAAGAATTAGAAAAAGTTGCTAATAGGTTTATTTTTCTGCATAATCAAAAGATTATTTTTGATGGTAGTTTAAATGAAATGGGAAAGCAGTTAAAAAAGGTTCAAGTAACCTTCAATAGTGAGTTGATAGAAGATATTTTTAATAAATTACCAGCTGTACTTAGAGTAAGTGAATTGAACCACCATTATACACTTATTACAAGTGATGTTAATAGATTAATAACTCAGTTAGTCCCCTATTTATCAGCAATTGATAATTTAGAAATTAGACAACAAAACTTAGACACATTAATGGACTCTTTAATTAGAAACGAGGAATAATGATGACCAATTTTTTATATCAACTTGAAATTGATTTTAAACGCATAATCTTAAGAAATCCGGCATTCTTCATGTTTGATTTAGCAATGCCTTTGACTTTTTATTTACTTTTTACAAAAGCCTTACCACATTATAGTAATACAATGCAATGGAAGGTAGATTATTTAGTAAGTATGGCGATTTACGGAATTCTACTTGGATCTATTATGACTGTTGCACATACACTAAGTTCCGATATAGACCGCAAATTTACACTATTTATAGATTTAAGCCCTTTCCCTAAATTTATGTATTATATTGAAATGATCATTATTTTTGAAGTATTAAACTTACTTTGTCTTGTAGGAATTGGTTTAGCCGGTATTTTAGTTAATAATCTCACATTACCGACAAAGGTCTGGATACTTTTATTAATTCTAATTCCTATTATGAGTTTGCCTCTCGTTTTATTAGGAATTTTGATTTCATCATTTAAAGATAGTAATGTTATCAATGCCTTAGCCAACATCTTAGTTTTTCCTATGGCAATTTGTAGTGGCTTATGGTGGCCGCTTAGTGTACTTCCACAATGGCTACAAAAAATTGGTAAAGTAACACCAACATACTACATTTCAAATTTGTCTAATAACATTTTACATGGAAATAGCATCAACTATAATTCGCTTGTAGGTTTAATAATTTGGTTTGTTGTGTTAGTCTTAGCTCTAGGAATTAGTTATATATTTACTTCAAAAAAGGATTGGAAAAACTAATGAAGAAGTTTCTAAAAAAGCACGTATTATTTCCAAGTTACGTAGGACTAGCTCCTTATTTCTGGTTACTATGGTTATTTCCAGCAGTAAGTGTGTTACTTACATTGCCCACTATTATGCGTAATATAACGTTAATTTTACTAATTATTTTTGTCAAAGTTTACAGAGATTGTTTTTTAGCCAGAGATAAAGGAGTAGTTATTAATATCTTTTGTCAATTAATTTTGGCGGCTACACTCTCTTTCTTTGCAAGATATCCATTTTTATATATTTATACGGGCTTTATTATTGGAACCTTTAGTATTAATATGAAAAACGCCAAATTAGTGATTGTTCCTTATTATGTTTTATCTACGATAAGTTTATATCTAGCTTATCCATTACCCAGTATGGCAGTGGGAGATGTACCAGCAGCTATTATCAATTATTTATTCATTTTTGGAACAATTCCAGCTTCAAATTCTTTATCAAAGAGCTATCGTTTAGGAAAACAAAATAATCGTTTAGAATTAATAACTAGGCACAGTGAACGTGATAGAATAGCTCAACAATTACATGATAATTTGGGACAATCCTTTTCTATGCTTGCCCTAAAAGCTGAATTAGCTGAGAAATTACTGGAGAAAGATCCAGTATTGGCTAAACAACAATTAAAAGACATTGCAGCGGCTTCTCGTCAAAATTTAGACTTGGTTAGAGAAATTGTAGCAGATATGAAACATTCTACAATACTACAAACTTTGGATATACAACAATCTAATCTGGATAAATCTGGTATAATGCTACATACAAAAAACGAAGAGATTACAGTAGATTGGAATAAGGATATTCAAAATACAATAAGTCAAATTATTACTGAGTTGGTTACTAATGCTATTCGCTACAGTCATGGAAATCTCTTTAGTGTTACTTTTAGTCAGAACAAAAATCAATATTTAATAACTGTACATGATAATGGGATTGGTTTTGATAAAAATATATCTTACAAAAAATCATTTGGTTTATCTGGAATAAAAAAGAGAATTGATTATCTAGATGGTAATGTTAATTTTGATAATGACAATGGTGCTAAAATAGATATAAGTATTCCTATTGTAAAGGGTGATTAAGAATGGTCAGTATATTTTTGGCTGAAGATCAGCAAATGTTAAATAGTGCTTTGGCGATGTTACTTGATTTAGAAGATGATTTTTCAGTAGTCGGAACTGAAACAGATGGTCAGGCAGCATTGGAAAAAGTTATTACGCTAAAACCAGATGTCGCTATTCTGGATATTGAAATGCCAGGACTTTCTGGATTAGAAATTGCCAAGCAACTTCGGCTAATGAAATTAGATATAAAAATCATAATTTTAACTACATTTGCACGTAGCAAATATTTCAAAGACGCCCTTGCAGCAAGGGTTAATGGATATTTATTAAAAGATAGTCCAAGTGATTCTTTGGTTAATGCAATAAAAATGATAATGAATGGTGATGCAGTATTTGATCCTAAACTTGTTACTAGTGTTTTGAACACTGTTGATAATCCCCTAACAAATCGCGAGCAAGAAATTCTGGCTGCTTTAAAAACTTGTGCTTCAACTAAAGAATTGGCACAAAAATTTTTCTTGTCTGAAGGTACTATTAGAAATTATATCTCCTCTATTCTCAGTAAGACAGGAACACGTTCGCGCTTAGAAGCTGTAAATTTAGCTGAAAAACGAAACTGGATATAATAACTTATATTTGGTAATAGGCTTATTTTTTGTTAAAATCATATTTAAAGCCACACTCCATGGAGGGATTATATGGAACAAAAACTACTATTACTAGATATAAAACATGGATTTAATTTTCGTGATTTAGGCAGTTATAAAACATTAGATGGACGTAAGATTAAAAAGCATAAAATTCTGCGTTCTGCTAATTTGGCATATTTGTCTGAACGAGATGTTAACTATTTAGATGACTATGGTCTTAGATATGACGTAGATTTTCGTTCAATATCTGAAAAGGAAGTTGAACCTGATCGGATTAGCAATAATGTTCATTATCATTTTAATCCAGTTTTTTCAGAGGATGAGACTCGTAGTACTAAGAAAGATCAAGAGACTAGATATAAGACCTACAGCAAGATTAAAAATGCTGGTTTTGAGGATATGTTGAAAGCATATAAAGATATTGTACTTACAGATGGAGCTAAAAAAGCATATCGCCAATTCTTCGATTTATTGTTAGCTAATGATAAAGAAAATGAAGCTCTATTGTTCCATTGTACAGCTGGTAAAGATAGAACTGGTATGGGAGCTGTTTATTTGTTAACTGCACTAGGTGTAGATAGTAAAATAATTCATCAAGATTACTTAGCATCTAACGTTTATACAGAAACTGTTCGAGCAAAGAAAATAGCTGATGTAAGTGGAATGGGTCCAGTGATGTCCGCGAATATTAAGGCCCTATTTGAAGTTAATGAAGCTTATTTAAATCATGCTTTGCAATTGATGAAAGATAACTTTGGTGGGATAAATAATTATTTGCATACAGAATTGAAGTTGAATGAACAAGAAGTTTCAGATTTAAGAAAGATATACTTGACAGACAAATAATACTTAATGGCTGAATTAAGTTCAGCTTTTTTTGTTTTAAAATGCTTATAGTTGCAATGTAATTTCTATATTTATCACAATAAATAAAACTGGTACCCTACTATGATACCAGTTATTTTGCTTAATTCAACTTATTTATTATTTGTTTCCTTTCAAATGGATATGTAACTAACTGTCTTATTAACGCCCTTTATCTGTTCTACTGTCCCTAGTATATGGAAAAACTGAGTAATATCTTCTTCTACGGTCGTCCCTTTACTTGAATTTAACTTACTAAAAGCAACTCTCACAAAACGAGATTTGGGAGATACATCGCCTGGTAAGCCAATACCACCAAAACCAGTACCGTCTACCTTTAAATCCACGCTATCTGAGAATGTATTTTGTGGTGTACTGATAGATAAATTGCGATATTTATTCAGATTGTACATCTGATAATTAAATTCTGGATTATTAGTCAATACTCCAATTGGATTATCATAAATATGTACTCCAGATTTAGTTACTTCTACTACGATGGATTTTTCTCTATCAGCAATTAACCAATGTAATCCTGCTAAAGGTAACTGTTCGCTAAAACTAAGATTAATGAGATTTATTCTTTCAACTAAATTTCTTACTTCATTAACATCGCTACACTGTCCCAGAATCCATGGAATAAACTCGAACGGCGTAATATTATCTTTATCATTCTCTAAAGCATCGCTATAATATGCATTTCCAGGAAAATTCAATCCTGCCATTCCTAGTCCATCCTCATTAATAGCATCAAAATACAGTGGATAATCATTAGCGACAATTCCAACACCTATTAATGATTTATGATTCTTTATAGCTTTTTCCTTTCTAAATTTAAACTCATATTCAGCCGGAGTAATGATTACCTCCTCACCATATGAAAAATCTAAATCTAAGTTTCTTCCAAAGTAATTACTATTACCATTTAAAGTAATTGCTGTACACATTTCTATCACTTCCTATAAAAGTATCAATACCTTTTTAAACTAATAATTACTAGTAGTTTTTAATTGTAAAAAGCAGTTTAATAGCTATTATCTATTCTTCATCTACCAAATTCACAATATTTCCTTCGAATTTTCCATGGACTAATAAACTAGAAATTCCATTAAGCAATCCACGGCCATTAGGAACAAGACCATATACTTCAAATGTTGTGTCATTTTTATCAATTATCTTTTGACCTGCCACAATATCCGTTCTTTGTATAGTAATACATGAAATATCTTCACTTTCTAAATAAAGAACATCTATAGCTTTCATTAGTATCTCTCCAATCTCTTGAGACCACTTAAATCTAGATCAATATTACTCCTCACTCTTATATAATTCAATTTCATCTATATCGCTAAATGGAATATCATTACCATAAGAATTACTACCAGTATAATTATAAACTATAATATTATACCCAAATGCTTCATAATCTACATCTACAATATATAATTTTATTCTTTTACCATTCTTTAAAGTAACTACACACCATTTCCAATTAAAAGCTTTTATAACGTCCCAAAGTTTAGTTTCTTTATTTATTTTCATTAATTCTCAACTCCTCCAGTAAAGTTTAAATTGTATGACAGCTTTTTAATTAATTTTTGTCAGGATCTAGTTCAATACTGTCAATATCATCAAAAGCAATCCCATTTCCATACGAATTACTACCTGTAGTGTTATAAACGATAGCTTTTAACTCTGGTTCATCTTCTTCATCATTTCTCTGGAACTCATCATCAACATCAACGATATATAAATTTAATATTCGTCCATCTTTCATATGAACGATAGTCCATAATCTTTCAAAATTATCCAAAACATCATCAAGACTAATTTGAGTTGTAATTTTCATTTTTGAACATCTCCTTTGTTCACAGAAATAACATTATGATTAGATTCACCTTTGTACAGGTACATTACTATACTCTACTTATATTTTATTATACTATTTTCTTTATTGATAAGATTATTTTCGTACAGTAGTTTAATTCAAAAAAGATTACTTTATCTCACACGTAATTTGTCTACATTCCCCTCTTTTTTATAATACATCTGTATTCCTTAATCAAAAGTCTTACTTCTACTCTTAAGTAAGACTCATTTCATTACCATTTACCACTTAACATATATATTTACATTGTGAATTAACACAAAGTATAAGTTATATTTAACACGAAACTTAAATTTCATGGTATAATACTATTATCAAATGAATGTTCGGAGGATAACTATGCAAAAAGAAGTTGCAAATAAAAAAATCGATGAGTTGCTACATGAGCTCCCTTATTATATGAATGATTTTGTTATTGTAAAAACCGCTGATGAATATTCTCCTAATACTATTCTTGAATACTTGAAGAATTTCCATCAATTTTTGATTTGGTTGATTGAAAATCATTATATTAACGAAAATAAAACTAGTGACATCGCCCCAGAATCGCTTGATAAGCTTACAGTTCGTACTGCTACTGAATACAAATCTTATCTTTTACGCCGAAAAAAGCAAAATAAAAAAGCTCTTGATAAAAATGGTCATAAAGAAGAATCTACTGAGACTCTATCTAAAGTAACTATTCAGCGCAATATCACTGCTTTAAAGGTGATATTTAAGTTCTTAAGCAGAAGTGCTAATAACTCTCAAGAAAAACCTTTTTTAACACACGACGTTATGCAAAGTATTGATAATGTGGCTGATAAGCAAACGCTACAAGCTAGAGCTGATGCCTTAGAAGAAAAGTTATTTTTAGATGATGAAACTGATGAATATCTGCAATATATCAAAGAAGTTTATCCTCAGTCATTATCTACTCAAGCTAAAAAATTCTACAATCGCGATGTTGAAAGAGATTTAGCTATCAATGCTTTAATGTTAGGATCCGGTCTCCGTTTATCTGAAGTTGTTAATATCAATATTGAAGATTTAGATTTCGAAAACAATCGAGTTGCTGTACTTAGAAAAGGAAATAAAAAAGATTCTGTTAGAATTGCCGCTTTTGCAATGGAATATCTAGCTAATTATCGTGATATCCGTGCTAGTCGTTATCGTGCAGATAAATATGAAAAAGCATTCTTCTTAGCTATTAGTCGTGGTGGTTCCAAACGCATTACTGGCTCTGCTATTGAAAAAATGGTTTCCAAATACTCTAAAGGTTTCAAAGTCAGAGTTACTCCTCATAAGTTGAGACACACTTTAGCTACTAGATTGTATAAACAAACTAATAACCTTGTTTTAACTGCACAACAATTAGGACATAGCTCAACTGCTACAACTACTCTTTATACTCATATTGATAATGATGAAACTACGGATGCATTGAATTCTTTATAGTACACAAAAAAAGAAGTTGAACCAAATTTGATTCAACTTCTTTTTGCTTAGTCAAACTTTAATGTATTTAAGATTCCTTTTAAGTTAGTACTTTCAATTTGTCCTGGTGCAGAAGCATCGCCTACTGTACCAAATGTTAAGCAAGAACCAAAGACTTCACCACTTATTCTGGTTACTTTACCTAAGTCTCCCATCGCCATTGTAATTAATGGACAATTTAATTTGTACTTCATATTATCTGTAGCTAGTAATAGATTTAGGACATCACGTGCACTATTAGGCATTACTGCGATCTTAGCAATATCAGCACCGTAAGTCTTCATCAAAGTTAGTCGTCTTTCTAATTCAGAAGTTGCAGGAGTCTTATCGAAATCATGATTACTCATGATAATATAGATATTATTTTCATGAGCTTCGGCGATAATTTCCTTTAGCTTACTTGTTTTTCTGAACAATTCTAAGTCTAACAAATCTGTTGCCTTTTCTTTAATCAATACGCGACAAATATCGAAATATTCTTCTTCTGATAATTCTTTAACTCCACCTTCGAAATGAGTTCTAAATGTAGTTAATAAAGGCATTTCACCCATAACTTGGCGTAGCTTTTTGGCTGTTTCAACCAACTTTTCAGCATCTTCAACTTGATCAAAGAAATCTATTCTCCATTCAATTAAATCAGCGTTATCACTAGACATAATTGTTTCGGCTTGCTTTATAATATCATCACTTGATTTTCCGGTAATTGGAACAGCTATTTTAGGACGGTCCGTACCGAATTCAACATTTCTTACTTTGACTATCCTCATCAAATTCACCGCCTAGTTATCTTCGCTAAATAATAATTCTCTGATGTAGTCTACAGGCATATCTTCACCTGTCCATAACTTGAATGCTTCTGCACCTTGTTCTAACATCATACCTAAACCATTAAGAACATGATCTACGCCAGCTTCTTTAGCAACTTTCATTAATTTTGTTTCTCTTGGTGCATAGACTGTATCGAAAACAATCATATCTTTGTGGAACCAACTAGGATCTTCAACTAATGTCATGTCTTCTAATGGTTTCATACCTACACCTGTAGCATCGCAATAGATATAACTTGAAGCAATTTCCTTCTTAAAGTCTTCTTTATCTTCTAGGTGATGTAGTGTTGCTTTACAATCTGTTTCACGATTGATGATTTCAACGTTCTTTTCAGCTTGTTCCCATTGAGCATCATCTAAATTGAAGATAGAAATTTCCTTTACCCCATCAAGTGCTGCTTGAATTGCAATTGGAGTACCAGCACCACCTGCACCTGCTAATGTCATCTTCTTACCACGAATATCTAAGCCTTCATCAGCTAGTGACTTCATGAAACCTGTTCCGTCAATTGTATATCCAGTCAATACACCATTATCGTTTACAACTGTATTTACAGCACCAGCCATTTTAGCTGCTGGATCTAATTTATCCAAATAAGGAATAATCTTTTGCTTATTTGGCATAGATACGTTAGATCCACGCATATCTAAAGTTCTAATTGCATCTACAGCTTTTTCTAGTTTATCATTATCAATTTCAAATGCTAAATATGCATAGTTTAAACCTAATTTAGCAAAAGCATTGTTATGCATTGTTGGTGACATAGAATGTCTAATAGGATATGCCATCAAACCAATTAATAAAGTATGTCCATCGATACGTTCCATTTTAATTATCCCCTTTAAAATTAATTTTCACTTATTTCAGCTGCTTCTTTTCCTGCTACAAATCCGGAAGAAATGCCCCATGAGTTCATCATACTTGGCATAGAATCATGTCCATTTGCTCCACCGATTACTTCACCTGCAGCAACTACATTAGCCAATTTATTACCATTTTCAAATTGTAGATGTAGATCTGCATCTGTTACAAATCCACCTAATGTGGTTGCAAAACGATCACGTTGTTCAATGATGTAAAATTCATCGCCTTCATATTCATGTAAGAATTTACTATCTCGGCCAAATTCTTCATCTTTTCCTTGTTTAGCATAGTCATTGTATTTTTGAACAGTTTCACTTAAACCAGCTACATCAATACCTGCTTTTTGTGCAACCTCTTGTAAACTACCCTTCACAAGAATTGGATTACTCTTTCCGTCTTTTGCAAAGTAATCAGCGATTTCACTTTCACTAAAGTCATGTAAGACTAACAATTTGTAGAATTCATCCCATGTTCGCTTATCCATTACTAAGAATGCCACTCTGTCTTTTTGTTTTAAGACTGCATCCCTTAATTCAGCATATACATCAGATTCATTAACGATTCGTTTACCATCTGTATTAACATAAATTGCTCCCATATCAGTAGCAAGTTTAGATGCATATGTTGTTAACTTAGCAATTCCTGGTTCAGTTTCTACCCCATGAGGATATACTTTATACCAGCCTAAGTTTCTTGTCTTCAATTGTAATGGAGCTAAGAATTGATAAGCATCGCCAGTTGATGTCATTGGTCCATAATAGTATAAACCTTGACTTTCCGGTCCACGCATCTTTGTATTAGCACCATAACCACCGGAAGCTAGGACTACTGCTGAAGCAAAAATCTTGGTTGTTTTATGCTTTCCTTCAGTCACAATACCTGTAATCTTATCACCGTCAATTATAACTTCTTCTACTCGACTATCAAGTAAGATTTGACCACCTTTTTCTTCAAAAGCTTTAGCAACTTTAGTGATAAATTCATAACTACTTGATGTTGGTAATTCAACTTGACGTTCAACTGAATGTTCTGGTGTTTGAGTTTGAGCTTTTCGATATTCTAAGCCAGCAAATTCAGAAATAAAATCAATTGCATCACCAATGTTATTTGCCATTAAATTAGTTAACTCAGGAACATTAGTATCTTTTGATTCACGTCTAACATCATCTGCTAATTTTTCTGGTGTATCATTATTCGCTTCATCACCAAAAATATTCTTAGCAACTTTAGATCCTGTTGCAGTTACATTAGAACCATTTAGGATTGTAGCTCCACCTAGGTAACCATTTTTTTCTACTAAAATTACTTTCTTTCCTAATTTTAAGGCGCGACATCCAGCAACTAAACCAGCTTCCCCACCACCGATAACAACAACATCTGTATGCAATTCTTCAGTTACATGAGGAATATCTTTTTTCTTAGAATCAATCTTTACTTCTGCTTCTTCCACCGCATCTTTAGCTGATTTCAAAATTGCATCACTCATGACAGTAGCGCCACTAATTGCATCGATATCAAAACTTTGATTATCAAGAATATCATTTCTTAGTTTTGAGAAAACTTGATTAAAAATACCTTTTGTTTCAGAATGTTTCTTTACATCAACATTTACAATTTCTTGATTTTCAACTCCAATTTCCAAATCAATTGGTCCGTTATGCCCTTGAGCTTGAGCAGTAATTACTTTCTTTTCAGTCATATTTTTTCACTCCACTAAATTACTTCTTGTGGTGGTCAATTGCATATTGACGACGTCCACCTGGCTTTGGAATCATATCTTGCATCATAATACCGATACCACCATCAACATTGATTTCATCACCATTTGTATAATCTGAACGATCACTTGCTAAGAATAGTACAGTATTAGAAATATCCTTTAATTCACCAATACGCTTGCTTGCTACTAAACGACTACGTCCATCTTCAACTTCCTTATCTTTGTAGAAGTCTTTTGATAATGGAGTCTTAACTAAGCAAGGAAGTACACAGTTACTACGTACACCAAATTGTCCCCATTCGGCTGCTATTTGTTTAGAAATCATGTTTACAGCAGCTTTGGTTGTACTATATGCACCAGAGTATGTTTCTGGGAAATGAGAAGCAACTGTTGAAATATGAACCATTGTACCTTTCTTTTGTTTAATCATTTGACGACCAAATCGTTGAGAAGTTAAGAAATAACCATTAATGTTAATATTAATTTGTTGTTTCCATTCATCAAATGTTAAATCTTCTAATGGTGAGAAACGAAGAATTGCTGCTGTGTTAACCAATACGTCAACACGACCAAATTTATCAACTACCTTCTTTACAGCTTCATCTACATCATGTTCATCTGTAGAATTACATACAACTTCAAGTGTTTCTACTTTAAATTCATCAGCTAATTCTTTACTTAATTTTTCAACACGTTCTTCAGCAATATCCATCAATACTAATTTAGCACCTTGTTCAGCAAAGTCATGAGAAAACTTTGTTCCCATACCACCAGCAGCACCTGTAATTACAACAACTTTATTTCTTAATCCTAACCATTCAGTCATAAATATTAACCTCTTTTCTTCAATTCAATTAGTCTAAAATTTCTGGCCAAGCTTCTTTCAAAACTTTTTCTGCATTCTTATAAGTATAATCAGCTACCCAATCAATACCTTTAGACATATAGTTATCAGAAATAACTTCAACCCCAACAACTTTTGGATCGATACCAGCTTCCTTGATCATCTTTAAGAATGCTACTGTGTCAGCTTGTCCCACACCTGGAGCTAAACGATCATGCATTGATTCGTCTCTCAAGATTGAATCTGCATATGGTCTTTCATAAGCATCATCAATTTGGATAGAAATAACTTTCTTAGCTTGTTCTTTTGTCAATAAATCATAAGGTTGGTTAGCACGAACCCAGTGCCATGTATCCAATAGCATCATTGCGTTATCACAATCGGCTTTTTGCAATACTTTCCATGTCTTATCTAAGTTTGGTAAACCACTATATGGCATTGGTTCAAGAGCAATAATTAAATCTCCGGCTCTATCACATAACTCTCTAAGTTTTTGTGCGGTATAGTCTACAGGATAATCTTCCATTAAACCCGTATTAATATGCTTTACACCAAATAGTTCACACATATGGAAGCACATTTGTTCCTTATACTTTTGTTCATATGAGCGAGGTTCTTCACACCATTGAACGATGTATTCTACTTCTGTACAAGTGATATTGTATTTATTTAAAATATCTATAATATCTTTATCTGTAAGCCCTTCATTTAAAGCATCTACGTATGTTTCGGCTCTTAAACCGATACCATCATAGCCAGCTTCAGCAGCAGCTTTACAGCGTTGTTCAAATGTACACTTGTCTCCCAATGTCCAAGAACTTATAGTAATAGGATTTTTCTTACTCATAATAAAGCCCTCCTCAGAGTTTGTGATTTATTTAATTAATTTTTACACTTTTAATATATATCAATAATTTCTATACGTCTAATTGATATTTTTTCTATAATTGATATAATATTTCTATACGTTGCAATCGTTATCAAAAATTGAAAAGAGGGCCTTTTATGAATTTACAACAATTACAATATCTTCATGTCTTAGCTCAGACTGAGAATTATACACAGGCTGCTGAAATGTTACATATTACACAACCTTCTTTAAGTTACGCAATTAGTTCCTTAGAGAGTCAGGTTAATATCAAATTATTCGAAAAATCTGGTCGAAACATTAAGTTAACTCGTAGTGGGAAAATTTTTGTTGAAGAAAGCTTAGCTGCTATCGAATCACTCAATCGTGCTATTGAAAGAGCCAAGAAATCCGAAAATAACAAAGAAGTTATTAAAATTTCAATGCTACGTTCTATTAGTTCTCACTGGTTACCAGCTACTATTCGAAAATTTTTAGATGATATTCCTGAAGAAAAACAACCTTCCTTTGAATTTGAAAGTGGTATCGGTTTTTCACACTCAATCTTAGACGAATTAAGAGAAGAAAAAGTAGACGTTGCATTCTGTTCAAAGATTGATAACTTGGATGATGTTGATTATTTCCCTGTATATGAACAAAAATTAAAATTCATAACTCCACTTGATCATCCCTTAGCTAATAAAAATAAAATTAATTTGAAAGATACTTTAGATTTTAAATATATTACTTATTCTTCTAATACTGGTTTACGTGCAGAAACTGAACAACTATTTTCAATTTGCGGTGGCACCCCTGATAGTGTCTTCGAAGTTGACGAAGATGAAACCGTAGCTGGTATGGTTGCAGCTAACTTTGGTGTAGGAATTGTCCCAGAAATGCCAATTCTTAGAACATTAGATGTTAAACAAATCCCAATTGAGTTTCCTAAGTGGCATCGCTTTATCTACATGGCCACTCTTAAGCGTCATTACCAATCTCCAGCTGCTTTAAATTTCATCAATTTTATTAAGCAAAATTCCGATGCTGGAAAATAATAAGAATCACTAGAATTGAATTCCAATTAATTCATTCTAGTGATTCTTTTTTTAGATGAATTTATACTTGAAGCAACGTACTGCTAAAATTATCATTACGATTATTCCTAACACTGAGACAGCTACATCTAAAACAAATACATGAACTAAACTGGCTGCTGTATCATCTAAGACAAAAGTAGACACAATTGGACCCACAAAATATGTTAAAGCAGCCGCAAAACTATAGTATCCTGTAACTCTCCCTTTTTCTAGTGGAAAATAACGAGATAAAATTGTTAGACCAACTTGCCAAATACCACCTGCTGCAAAGAAACCAATTGCGATACTTGTCAAACGTGCAATTGTTGGAGTTGGATGAACAACCATCACAGCTAACATCGCTGCAGCAACAATTGAATATGTCAATAACACTTTAAATGGATGTACCTTTCTAACTACAGTCGATGTGATAAATACCGAGATTAAAGAAGAAATAGCATACCATGAAATCAACGTTTTAGAAAAAACTGGTGTTGATCCAATAACTTTTTCTGCAAATACTGGTGCATATTGTGAGTACATATAGAATATAAATGATAAAGTAAATCCTAATATTACCATTCTTACCCCATCAATCAAAACAGAAGGCTTATTTGTAGAAGTTTCCAAGATTTCTTTTTGTTCACTAACTGTTTCTTTAACTATTGTTTCATTTTTACCAAAATTAGTTACACTCACTTTTAATAGAAGTAATCCTAGCATCACTGCCATAGCTGGAATAATAATGTATGCACTGTGTACAGCTGCAATTACTAACGGTAAGATCGTTTGCGATAATGACATTGAAGCTTTTACTAAAGCATTCATACTAGCAGGTTTCTCTGGAAATTTTTCCGTTAATAAAGGATAGCTACCAGAATCATTAAATGAATTGGCATTGCCTAAAAATAAACTACAAATTGAAGCCATCCAAATATTTCTACTTACTAATAAACCTATCAAAAATATGATGTTGGAAATTGTTCCGATAATTATAGTATTTTTTCTACCAAATTTATCCGAAAACCAACCCGCTAATAAAACAGTAATCAAATGTCCTAAACCTAGCATCGAAATAACAATTGAAATTCCTTTTAGATCTGTATGCCATAATTCCATGAACCAACTATGGAATTGAGAAACCAGAATGATTGATGATCCCCAGACGAAATAATTAAAGTATACATAGAAGGCTAATACTGATCTTTTAGCTTTAGGTTGATTTTTCTTACACACAATAGGGAATTCCATTCCGTTCCCCTCCTAACTTGTTATCTTTTTCACATTTATTATACGTTAATTTTATCTATTATTTTTTTAAAATTCCAATAGACTTTATTTATTTTATTTTTCAATTTTATCTATATGTATAATTATTTTATATTTTATATGCTATAAAATTAATATTGTTTACGGTTACTAAAATATTCATAAATAATTAGATCCTATAGAATATTTATATGATTAACTTAAAATATATCAATTAGACAATACAGAATAGATGACTTATATTAAAAATGTAAATAGATTGATAAAAAAATCACAATTAGGTGGGTGGAAAGTTATGAAAAAACAAAATTATGCTGGCGTCGCTGCCAGTGTTTATATCAACTTTGCTTTAGTTGGTATGGCAACAATCATCATTTCACAATACAGTTCTTATTTCCAAAAGGCGTGGAATACTGATGTTAAAGGTATCTCAACTGTACTTTCAGTTGTTGGTATCGGCCGTATCTTAACAATCTTATTTGCCGGTGTTATTTCAGATAAAATTGGTCGTAAAAAAACCATGATTATCGCAATCACTTCCGATATTATTTTCTTATTAGGTGCTGCATTTGCTCATAATCTCTTTATGGCTTGTGTTGCTGCTTTATTCTTTGGTGTTACTAACTCCTTTGGTGATTCAGCTTGTTACCCAGCCCTAACAGATGCTTTCCCAGAAAAATCAGCTACAATGAATTCATTGGTTAAAGCTGCTATGTCATTATGTCAATTCTTGTTCCCATTCTGGGTAGCTTCTGTTTCAAATGCTAGGTTAACTGCAATTATTTTAGCTGTCGCATTATTCTTAGATATTTTACTTGTTATGTGGACACCATTTGCTCCTCATGATGAAAGCAAAAAGACTGAACCAAAGGCTGAAGTTAAGCAAGAAACAACAACTGTTTCATCAGCTAACCAACCAAAAATGGCAATTGATGGTTCCCTAATCATCGCTCTAGGTTTTACAATTTGTTTCACTTTCTACGTATTCTCACAATATATTCCAAACTTTGGAATCAACGTATTAGGTGTTGCACCTGCAACTGCTAAAACTCTATTATCTTGGTACGCAATGTCATCTATGATTTCTGTTTTTGTGACTGCTATTGTTGTTACAAAAGTTAAGCGTTTAACTTTAATCTTACTTTACTCAACATTATCAGCACTTGGCTTATTATTGATGGTACTTTCACCATCTCTAATGACTGCACGTATCGGTAGTATCGCAGTTGGTTTCTTCGGTGCTGGTGGTATCTGGCAAGTTGGTCTATCTGTATTAACAAGTTACTTCCCTACTGGTCATGGTAAGTTGACAAGTTACTATAGTTTCATGGCTTCCTTGACATACTTCTTAGGACCTTTGTTATCCAGTTTCGTAATTAGTGACACTGCAGCAAGTGTACTAAGTGTATTCTGGATTACAGCAGTCGATACTATCATCACTGTTGTTGTAACACTTCTACTTATTCAACGTAGTCGTAAATTTGATGTTAAATAATTGAATTATTAGTACAAAAATACCACTAAATCATAGTTATCAAAACTATTGATCTAGTGGTATTTTTTAGCCTTTTTTATTACAAATGGATGTAAGTCCTAGAGGATGGGACAAAATACCTATCTTCCCGAAAAACAATAAGTGATTTTCAATATTCGAAAATTGCTTATTGTTTTTTTATTTTATCGAAGGTAAGTTAAGCGTGAAGTAGCCATTATATAATTTTTCCAAATTTTGCATTATCAATTCCATACGTATTTCGCCATGGTACTATGTCAAGAAAATGGATAAGTTAAATAGAACAAAGATAATTTTCCTTGTAAAAATTTTATTAGAATCATTATTTCTATCAAGGGCAAGCCCATACGGGAAACCCTTGACAAAAATAATGATTCTAATCCTTTGTTGGCAAGGAAAATAATCTTAAATCATCATCTTTTAAGCTGCTTTATTTACTTTTTGTACTTTATCAAAGTATGTCTGTTCAAATTCTAATGGTGATATGTAACCACAATGGCTATGAATTCTCACCGTATTATAAAAACCATCTATATATGAAAATACTAATCGTCTAGCTTCATTATATGAACTGATATTATATTCATTTAAGCATTCACGCTTAATCATAGCGTGAAAAGACTCAATACAAGCATCATCCCACGGATAAGCTTTCTTTGAATAGCTTCTTGTTATTCCAGCTGTTATTTCGCAATACTCTTTAGAGGTGAATTGACTACCTCTATCACTATGAATAATTTTTGGATTACTCTTACGAGTAGCTTTCACTTTATTATAAGAGATATTATATTTGTGGTCTCCAATGTTGTTGATAAATCCCAAGAAATTATACGCCGTGAAAACAAATCCATGATACTAGTTAGATATACAAATCCTTCTTTAGTTGGAATATAAGTTGTATCAATGCACAAAATCGTATCAGGTGCTTCAGGATTAAATTGTTCATCTAGGATATTTTTCAATTTATTATTAAGGTTGGAATCTCTAGTAGTTACAGTAAAGGGTTTACAGTACTTTGCACGTATTTTTAGTTCTTTCATATATTTTCCAACAGTACGTTCAGAAATTTGTATGCCCATTTTTCTTAGTTTAGCTGTAATTTTGGGTGCACCATAAAGGTGCTGACTTTCTTTCCATATTTCCATGATAGGATCCTTGATTTTTAGCTGACGTTCTTTTGATTTACTCAATCCTTTAGACTTATGTCTATAATATCCTGATTTTGATAATCCTATACGTTTAAGCATTCCAGCTACAGTAGGCTTTTGTTTAGAATTTTCACTTACTTCTTTTATATTCTTATAAATTTCTTCCGTTGTTACTATCCCAGAATGCTTATTGCTTTTTTTAGTACTTCAATCGCTCCTTCTGCGTCTCTTAATTGTCTTTTTAATCTTACAATCTCTTTATCTTTATCGCTAGAATAATTTCCACTTCCTCTAGTTATCACTGATCCATCTTTTTTTGATAATTTAATCCATTTTCTTAATGCACTGACGCTTACTCCTAGTTTTTTAGCAGTGGTATTAATAGAAAGTCCACTATCATAATAATAGTTTACGGCATCTGTTTTAAATTCATCAGTATATGTTTTCTTGGGCATGTAATGTCCTCCTCAATAAAATTATTTAATTATTATACATGATTCTATCACATTTAACTTGTCCCAATTTTATTCTACCTTCAAATATCCAAGGTTAAACCATCTGCATCGATGGCTCGATACAAATAATGCCATTTTCCTTTAAGTTTCTGCCCCCATTAAAGACTTTTCCCAATACGCAAAAAACTATTTTTTGAATAAGGGACAATCAGTGCCTATGTTCATCCTCTAATTTATTCTTAAGATATTTTTACTTTCTCTACAGGTGTTGATACTTCTTTTTGTTCTTTTCGACCTTTCAACTTATACTTCATTAATCTCATGCCATTGAAAATTACCACCAAGATACTACCTTCATGAACCAACATTCCGATAGACATATTTATCCATTCACTGAAGAAGACGCTAGTCAACAAGACCAACACTACTCCAATTGAAATCACGATATTTTGTTTCATATTATTTGCGGTGGCTTTTACTAATCCTAATGCGTGAGGCAAGTTGCTGAAGTTCGAGTTCATTAAAACGACATCGGATGTTTCAATCACTACGTCCGTTCCGCTTCCCATTGCGATTCCAATGTCTGCTAAAGCTAAGGACGGACTATCGTTAACGCCATCTCCAACAAAGGCTACAATTTGACCACGTTGTTGTAGTTTTCCGATATAAGCCGCTTTGTCTTCCGGCAACATGTGGCCGTGAGCTTCGGTCAAACCAAGTTCGCCGGCGACCACATCAACGGTTCCTTGGTTATCTCCTGAAAGAACGACTAGATTTTTCACGCCCAAGTCTTTTAATTCCTGCAAATTAGCTTTCACACCCGGACGGACTTGATCGCGAATGCCCATCAGTACTTTTAATTCACCATCGACCGCTGTCAAAACGAGAGAGTTCCCTTGTTGTTCAAACCGTTTGACATCTTTTTGCACTTTTTTGCTGAGAGTGACATTTTCTTTTTCCATCAAGGCCACATTCCCAACAGCCACTCTATGTCCAGCTACGCTTGAAACGATTCCGCCGCCTTTCACGACTTCAGTTCCTTCAACAGGATAAAAATTTGTTTCTCCAATTTGGTTTAAGACCGCTTTTGCTAATGGATGATCTGATTCCCGTTCCACACTGGCCAGATAGCCAAGCGTTTCAGCAGAATCTTTTTCATACAGTTCAGTCGCTGCAACGGTTGGGTTTCCGACAGTTAAAGTACCTGTCTTATCAAATACAATTGTATCCACATTGCTGAAGTCTTGAATGACTTCACTCCCTTTTAAAAGAACACCGTTACGAGCACCATTCCCGATACCGGCAACGTTTGAGACAGGCACTCCGATAACTAATGCGCCTGGGCAACCTAGAACCAAGATGGTGATTGCTAACTCAATATTTTGACTGAACGCCCATACAACAATTGCCAGAACCAAGACAGCTGGTGTGTAGTATTTAGAAAAGCGATCAATGAACCGTTCCGCTTCGGATTTAGAATCTTGTGCTTCTTCCACGAGTTCAATAATTTTTCCAAATGTGGTGTCCTCACCAACTCGGTCAGCTCTGATTTGAATCGTTCCGTTTTCTAAAATGGTTCCTGCAAAAACTTCTGCATCAGCTAGCTTGTTGACCGGAACAGCTTCCCCTGTAATGCTAGCTTCATTGATATGCCCTTCGCCCGTAAGGACTGTGCCATCCACTGGAACTTTCGCACCCGTTTTAACGAGCAAGATATCCCCTTCATCTACATCATCCACTTCTACTTCTTCAAATTTGCCATTATCCATTTGTTTCAAGGCGCTTTCGGGTGCCATTTCAGTCAATTCTTTGATAGCAGATCGCGTTTGGTTCAATGTTCGTTGTTCCAAGTAGTGTCCGAATAGGAATAAGAACGTGACAATAGCCGACTCTTCATAATTTTGAATAAAAAGCGCACCAATCGCTGCAATACTGACTAAGACATCAATACTGATAACTTTGACTTTCATTGCTTGAAACGCTTGAATGGCAATTGGCGTAATCCCAAAGACAGAGGCGATGATCAAAGACCACTCTGAAAGTCCTACGTTTTCTAAAACAAAGTGACTGAAGAAACCGAGTGCGATTAACAATCCACTGATGACGGTGATAACATTTTTCTTGCTTAATATATATTGTTGCATACTTTTTCCCTCCAAATTTAATTTCTCTTTTATTGATAAATACAGTATAAGATAATTGCCTAAGTAATTAATTGACTGACATCAAGTTTTGAAAAAATACGTTTCCCTTCTCACTATTTTTTTATCTAACAGCCTCAATGACACTTATTCCTCTTTACAGTTATAACGATACCCTCTTTTTATCGAATAAAAATTTACGGCTATCAAGTTTAGAAAGTTCTCTTTTATCGTTTCTAAGCACCTCGAATCGGATTGCAACAAAAAAGCAATCCCGGAAAAATAGCTTTTCTTCCAGAATTGCCTAGTTTATTTAATCTGTTAAGCGGCCTTAACTTTTGCTTTGAGGACCGGATAGCCTACGTTTTCAATAGCTTTTTGAATCTCTTCAATCGAAGTGACAGCTGAATCAAAATTGATTTTGACTTTGCTAGAGTTGAATAATACTTTAATGCTGTCTTTATCAATACCGTTAACTGATTTCAAGGCACCTTCAATTTTTTGCATACAACTTGGACAAGACAACGTTTCTAATTGCAATATAGCTTTTTCCATAATTCCTATCTCCTTTATGTGTTTTTATTTTATCCGCAGCAGATTGCAGATTAATGAACACTTCCTTTTCCTCTTTACAACTGTAGTATAGCTCACTTTTAGCAGACGAAAATTGACGCATATCAAGTTTTGCACTTCTTTTGGTTCTGTTGCAAAGTTTTAAATCTACTATCAAATAAGGTAGAATAATAGAAAAAGATAGCAGGAGGAATGACGATGAATCATTTTAAAGGAAAGCAATTTCAGCAGGACGTGATTATTGTAGCCGTGGGCTACTATCTTCGTTATAACCTTAGCTATCGTGAAGTTCAATCTTATATGATCGTGGCATTAACGTTTCTCATACGACGATTTATCGTTGGGTGCAAGAATATGGCAAACTACTCTATCAAATTTGAAAAAAGAAAAATAAAAAATCCTTTTATTCATGGAAAATGGATGAAACGTACATCAAAATTAAAGGAAAATGGCATTATTTGTATCGAGCCATCGATGCAGATGGTTTAACCTTGGATATTTGGTTATGTAAAAAACGGGACACACAAGCAGCCTATGCTTTTCTTAAGCGGTTAGTGAAGCAGTTTGATGAACCGAAGGTTGTAGTCACAGATAAAGCCCCTCTATTACAAGTGTCTTTAAGAAACTAAAAGAATACGGCTTTTATCAAGGGACAGAACATCGTACCATTAAATACCTGAATAATTTGATTGAACAAGACCATCGTCCAGTAAAGAGACGCAATAAATTCTATCGAAGTTTACGCACTGCCTCTACCACGATTAAAGGCATGGAAGCCATCCGAGGATTATATAAGAAAACCCAAAAAGAAGGCACTCTCTTCGGGTTTTCGGTCTGTACTGAAATCAAGGTATTATTGAGAATCCCAGCTTAAATCATAGATACCGTAAGGGATTTTATTCTTTATTTAAAACTTTGCAACAGAACCAAATCATAAATATAAGGCCTACTTGAGTGCTGTAAAGGATCTTTATACTGGAGAGATTATAAGTTGGGTGGTAAGTAAAACTAACGACAATCCTTTAGTTATGAAAACAATTAAGGCAGCTATTGAAGCTAATCCAGGAGTAACTCTAATTTTACACAGTGATCGTGGCTTTCAATATACATCAAAAGAATATGTTCGTGAAGTTTCAAAAGCAGGAATTACACGTAGTATGTCACGAGTCGGACGCTGTATTGATAACGCACCAATGGAAAGTTTCTGGAGTCATTTTAAAGATGAGTACTACTATGATCATACTTTTATAACTTATGAAGAATTAGTGTCCGGGATCGCTGGATATATTAATTATTACAACAATGAGCGTTATCAATGGAAACTAAAAAGCCTGACTCCAGCAGAATGCCGAAATTAGGCCGCATAAAATTTTACATATTTAATTGTCTACTTGATAGGGGGCACTCCATATCATGTTTGTGCTTTTATTTTCCCAATGAATGAAGGTCGTTCTGTCTTAAAAAAGCCAAAAACGGACAGATGGAAGCAAAAGCACTGAGTTCTGTTCCGTTGTTAATGAAGAGCGACAGAACACTAACGTGTAGAAAAAAGTGTGTCCGATTATTCGCTGTAAAGCAATAAATCATCTAAATCCAGAATCTTGATCCTTTTCCCAGACAGCTGTTGAATCAATCCCTCATCCTCCAATTCTCCAAATTTGCGACTGATGGTCTCAGGTGTCGTTCCTAAATAGGAAGCAGTGTCCTTTTTTCCCATCGGCAGGGTGATGATGGGAGAGTTGCCCATTTCAGGTTCCACATTTTCTGCCAAAAACAAAACTAAACGAGTAATGACACTCTCCAAGGCTACTTGTGTCGTTTGACGTTCTGAACTTTCTAACCGTTTAGACATTTCCGCCAATAGTTTTAAAGAAATAGCTGGGTATTGTTCCAAAAAATCTTGGACATCTTTTCGCTGAATCATACAGACAACGGTATCTCGGATTGCTTCGGCATATTCCTCGTGTACTGCATCCGGGTTGAACAAGGTCCATTCTCCGGTGAAATCACCAGGGTTCAAGATCCGCACTAGCTGCTCTTTGCCAGAGTCTGCCAATCGATAAATACGGATTTTCCCACGATTGATAATATATAAAGTATCCTCTTTTTCTTGTGAACGAAACAGAAACTCTCCTTTTTGATACTGTTTCGTGTGGGCTTTTTCAGCAATGTAATTCATCGCGCTATCCTCTAAGTGATTGAATATTGGAACCAAGCGGATACAGGCTGCGTGGTCGCCAATTTCATGATGGGTATGTTTAGTCAATTCATTCTCCCCCTTTATTTATTTTGTTTATATTCGCTGCTTTTATTATATAAATCTCTTACTACAAAAAAATTGATGCACATCAAGAAAATGGAAAAAGGACTGGAAAGAATTCCAATCCCTAAATCAGCTTCTACTTTTACCTTAATCTCCATCCTCATCAAGAGCGTCATCATCTTCTAATGCTTCTTTACCAATGAACGCTTGCAGCATCCAAATGTTCTTGTCTAAGTCATTTTTAAAAGCAATCAATGTATCTTCTAAAGCATCGTCACCCTCGTCTTGAGCTAAACGAATCGCGCGAATAGTTAGGTCACGATTGCTTCTGAAGTCCTCGATAATATTTTCAACCATGTCTTCTGCTTTAGAGTATTTATTAACTGCATCTTCCGAAAGTATCGAATATTTTTCAAATTCAACCGTTGTCGAAGCAGGTTTATGCCCAGAAGTAATTAGACGCTCCGCAAGTTTGTCGAACCATTTTTCATTTTCGTTATACAACTCTTCAAATTTTTCATGCAACGTAAAGAAATTGGCTCCTTTTACATACCAGTGATATTGGTGCAGTTTCACATGTAATGTATGCATGTTGCCTAAAAGATGATCTGCAATGGCCGCTGCATTAATTTTCGTATGATGAACATGTTCCTTGTGTTCTTGTTCTTCTTGCAATCTTTCTTGGGGTGTTCTTTCTTGAGTAGCCTTATTTTCAGTCATGATTTATTCCTCCTATAATTTTGGTTTGTTTAAAATAGCTTTCTTTGATTCCTCCTTTTTCTTTACTGAATTTAGTATAGGATAGATTTCCGTTAAAAAAATTGACGCTCATCAAGAAAAGTATTTCTTAATAGACGCCAGGCTTCTCTAGTCAACTCACTCCAGTCTAAAGACATGGGGCTTGTGAGTGTTCAAGCCTTTCGGCTCTACTAACACACTCTTCCGTGGGTAAAATACAGCATAAATATCCAAAAAAAGATACTTACGTCTTACACATCAATTTACCACAGCACTTTGTATACAATAATATACGGGTGGCGCGAGCTGCCAAACGCACCCTTTACTTAGCTTTAGCTAAGTTTTTTGGTTTTTCTAACTTATCTAATCCTTTAGCTAGAATATTTTTAGCTGCATTCCAATCTCTAATATGGTGTTCATGACAATTAGGACAAGTCCATTCTCTATCCTTAAGATTTAACTTATCAGTTCCATTTGTTCCCATTATAAAGCCACAAGCATAACAAGTCTGTGTTGTATTTTTAGGATTAACTGATATAACTGTTCTGTTATACAAATTAGCTTTATAATCCAATTTCTGTAAAAAGCTTCTCCAGCCTACATCGGATATAGATATAGCTAAAGCGTGATTCTTGAGCATATTTTTACTTCTCAAATTTTCTACTACCACCAAATCGTGGTTATTGATAAGTGCAGTAGTAACATGATTCAAAAAGTTATTACGTTGATTGCGCACTCTGTCACGGAGCTTAGCTACTAAAACTCTTTGTTTTTGGTAATTTTTACTATCATGTAAAGAACGTTTTTCTTTTTTAGCTCTTCTTTGCCTTCTAGATAATACTTTTTGAGCTTTAGCTAGTTTACCTTTAATAGTACGGTAATAACGTGGATTAGCTACCACTTTACCAAAACTATCGGTCAAAAAATTTTCTGTATTCAAATCAACACCAACTTGAGAATTAGCTTTCGCTAATTTTTTTACAAATGGTGTATCAGAGCCTAATTGCATTGATACAAAGTATCTATCAGCTGTATCTTTAGAGACAGTAACAGTACCGATTCTAATATCATCTTTATTGTCAATAATACGACGGTGAGAACCAGATACTCTTAATCTACCTAATTTAGGCAAACTAATATGATTCTTATCAAGAAATTTTACGCTAGCAGAATAAACGTCCATTTTAGCATCCTTACCATATTGAGCATTAGTTTGATAACTCAAACGGTAACTCTTTTTATGGAACTTAGGTGTACCAGATGAATGTACTTTTCTAAACATCTTCCACGCTTTTTGATAATTTTGAATAGCGTTAGCTTTAGCTAAACTATCAATATTCTTATCTTGCATGTACTGATAATGATTAGACAAATTTCTAGCGTTTTTACGACTTTTTAATTCTTTAATACGTTCTTTAACACTATCAATAGGTAACTTAACTTGTTTCAACTTATATAATTCTTGGTCAATAGCAACCATTTTATTATAAACAGTTCTAGCAATGTTCCCATTGATTTTGATAATCTTCTTTTGGTTAGTGCTTGGATAAATACGCATTTTCAATCCATAATGATACTCTAAATCACTCATCTTCTTCATTGTATTTCACCCCCTTTAATTTTATACTATAATCATAATCAATGTATCAATTCATATCAAGTATAATAGCTAATTTTATAAGAAAAAGGAGACTATACAATGATTAATAAAATAAAAGACGCAATATACACAAAACGTTATGTATATAATTTACATTTTCACTTAATTTGGTGTACAAAATACAGAAACAAGACTTTTACAGATGATAAGCTGTCTAACGAAATGAAAGAGATTTTACAAAGAGTAGCTGATGACAATGAAATAGCCATCGAAAAAATGGAAGTAATGCCAGACCATGTACATATGCTTATCTCATTTCCACCGAGAAAATCAGCAGTAGACGTAATCAAAGCACTAAAAGGCAGAAGTGCATTTTTATTCTTACAAACACATCCAGAAATTAGACAAAAACAATATTGGGGCGGTCATTTATGGTCTTCTAGCTACTATCTAGGCTCTCTAGGTAATATGAGTAAAGATGTTGTTGAAAGATATATTAACGACCAAAAATATAATGCATACAAAAAATAGGACTCTACTAGTCCTAAGCTTAGGCTATCCATCCCCTCACTAAAGTAAGGGGATTTACGCCAAATCATCATTAAATTACCAATTTCTAAAAAAATATAGAAAAAATCTCTAAGTATACACATTGTATATTTAGAGATTTTTGCGTATCTATATAATTTTAGTATCCGTATAAGATATCGTGCTTAATGTTTTCAGCATCAATTCCCTTATCTTGTAACGATTGACTTACAGCTTCTACAATCTTTTCTGAAGAAGATACATAATATAACGCATCATTAGCTAGTTCGCTTGTCAACTTTGTTAATTCTCTATCTACATCATTTTCATCGCGAACAAAAATAAATTCTGCATTTGGTAATGATTTCTTAAATTCAGCAAAGTCTTCCTTGTAGAAATAATAATCCAAAGATGAATATACAAATTTAATCGTACGTTCACTCTTATCTTTAGCTAGTTTTTCAAGTAATGCTCTAATAGGTGTAACACCTACCCCACCAGCAAAAAATACTAAAGTTTGATTTCCGTCTTCAGGAAGTGTAAATTGGCCCAATGGACCCTTAACTTCTACTTCTTCACCTGGTTGTACAGTTAAAAGATTTTGTTTAAAGTTACTGATTTCTTTACCTGTTCTTGTACCTAGCAAGATTACATCATCTTCAGGTAAGGAAGCAAATGATAATGCACGTAACTTTTTCTTTTCTGTAATTTCTTTAGTAGGTAAGCCTAGTCTCATGTATTGACCTGCCACCCAATTCATATCATTAGGTTTTTTAATCTTTATTTCATAGTAGTCTTTTTCCAAATTTTCGATTGAAATTAATTCTGTCTTGTAGCTTGGTAATTCTTCTGCCATGATATCATCTTCTTTCCATAGAGTTATGTACAACATTATTTTATTTAACTTTTAACATTTTATCAAATATATCGCTCAAGAAATTTTCCCACACAAAAAAGTGTCATTGAGATTCACTCATATCTCAAATAACACTTCGTTATTACTTATTAATCTTTTTTAACACGTCTTAAGCCTAATGCACCCAAGAATCCTGCGATTGAGGCTAAGACCGCACCTAGAACAGAAGTAGATTTACTATTATTTTCACCAGTTTGTGGTAATACTTTTACTGGTTCTGCAACTTTTTTGCCCACTTTAGCTACAGATTTATTTGAAACAGTCTTAGTTACTACTGTTTGTTCTACTTTATTATTTGTAACTTCATTAACTTGTACTTTATTATTGTCTTGTTCTTTATCTGCAAGAACATTTAGTAGCAATACTACATTACCGTATTCATTAACTACTCGGTAATTCTTAGCAGTTTCGACTCCAGTAGCATTTATCCAATTACCAGTACTATCTTTTACTTGTAGTGTATTGTTATTGTAATCTACTAGAACTTTAGTTGCACCATCTTTATCAGTTGTTACAGTCTTAACTGTATCACTAGCTGGTTGATAGTGAACATAGAACTTCCTAGTTACAGTATTACCTGTCAAGTCAACTACACTCAATGTATATACGCGTGTTGTTTCTCCAGTTGCATCAGCTAAGTTAAATGTCTTGCTAAACTTATATGCTGGATATGGATTAGTTACTGTACTTCCATCTTGATGTGCTTCAGTAACAAAGTTCACACCAGAATTGTGGAATTCACGATAATCATTATCTCCATTGAAGAAGAAACGATATCCGTCCAAATTATCAGTAGCTTCTCCAGATACACTAAAGTCTTTATTATTAGTGTAGACTTGGTAATCACCATTGCTATCTAATTGTAAATTAGCCACATTATTTAAGCTAAGTGTTGGAAGAACTGTATCTAAGATTAACTCCATTGTACCTCTAGTTGTTGAACCATCATCTTTTGTATAGATGTAAGCAACAGGTCTTTGTGAAGTTGGTGCTGTATGGAATTGGAAACTAAATGTTCCATCACTATTTAAGTTAACCTTATTTACAGGATCATCTTCATTGTAACTATCTCCTAATACCACCAATGATTTAACATTTGGATCAACCTTACCTGTTAAAGTAAATACTTGTGTTGATGGATTATATACACCATCTTTAACAGCTTGTGCTCCTACCCAGTTGTAATCATTATCTTTTAAGTAGTCAAAGTGGATATCTGGGTTAGCATCTGCACGTGTTGTTAGATCCTTTAGACTGTGTCCTGGTAAATCTCCTGGATTACCAATTGTAGCAGAATCAGCATTTTCTTGAACAATATTTGTTCCTAGTTGTTCCACATTTGTAAAGGCTGGTGCTGGCGTAGGATTCTCTGGATCTGTATCAACACCCAAATAAACACCATTTGCAGAAGTTCTTTGAACATCATTAAATGTTGGTCCTACAACTTCTGTCCATCCTAATAATACAGTTCTACCACTTCTGTTAGTTACCTTTACATGGAACGTTGCCAATCCATCTTTTACATCTGCTTTATATACTACACCTGTAAAGTAATCACGTGCATAAGCTTCAACATTATCCCCCTTAGTAACCGCTGCTTGTACGACTACATCATCCTTGTTGTTACTTACGACTGTATCTAAAACAATACCAAAGTTTTCCTTAACAGTATTATTTACTTGCCATGCAAAAACAGCTTTAGGAGTTGCTGTATTCAATGTATATACTACATCTTTACCAGCTACATCTGATGTAAAGATTACTTTATTAGTATTCGTACTTACAGGAACCACAAAATTACCATTGTCATCAACTTGAACTAATGCACCATTGTAATAGAAATCAGATGTTGCATTTCCACGTAAGTTATAAGTTGAAGTTGCTGCTTGATAATCTGGAGAACTTTGATCGAGTTCTAATCCGTTAGTTGCATTCCAAACAGATACTCTAGTTGTTGCATCATTATTTCCATTTACCAATAAGGTTACTGTTGAAGTATTATCAGCTACATCGCTAACTGCAACTGATAAAGCATTCTTTGCTGCAGTTAGTGCTGCTAAAGTATCACTATCTAATACAGCTTTGAATGTTCCTGATGTTTTAGTAGCATCTAAGAACTTCGAATTCTTGCCATCATTTAACTTATAGCCAAATGTCTTATCATTGACTTTAACTACTGCATAAGAATAATCTGTAAAGCCAGATCCTGTATCTTTATAATCAAAGCTTAAAGTATGTGTTGCAACATCATATTTAACATTTGATAATACTGGAGCTGTTGTGTCGATAACTACTGGATAATCAGCTGTTTGAACCTTGTTTGCACCATCATTATACAAAGTAGCAACATAACGATATGTATATTCACCATCTGCTGCATTTACCATTTCACCGGTCTTATCATCGTATACTTTTCCATCCCAAGCCAAAGTATTTGGATTATTACGCATTGAAACTGATAAAGTTACGTCTTTATTAACTCCACTTTCATAGTAAGACTTATCCAGACCTTGTTCATCTGCAACTACACGAACAACTTTTCCATTCTTATCTAATACTTCAACTTTAAGATCCTTTAGATTTTGTTTAACAAAGGCATATGGTTTTAATAAGTCACTCTTACCATCAGCATTTGGTGAGAATGCAACTTTTCCATCTTGGTATAATTTAGCAACTTGTTGCCAATTATAATTACCTTCAAGATTTACTAAAGCCTTTAAGGAATCTTCATCAGCTACCCCTCTTGGATAGTTATCTTTATTAACAAAGTAGTTACCACCATAGACTGTACCTTCTTGATTAGCAGCTTTGTCAAATACATCTTCACTTGTCATATCACCATAATATGCAAGATATGGAACTACTAGTTGATTTTGACCATCATTTCCTACAAATCTTAACCAACCTTCAACTAATTGATTTTCTTTCAAACCTGTTAAAGATAATGTGAAATTATAAGTTGCGCTTTGTCCAGCTTTAACGGTTACTGTCTTATCTCCATAGACATGTGCTCCTGCTAGATAAACATCGTGGAAAGTTCCTGTATCAGCATCGCGCACTTCAGTTAATCCACCACCAAAATCATCAAAAGTATATGTTTGATCTTTATCGGATAAGTTCTTAAATGTTAGTGCAAATCGAGTTGAATCTCCAACTTTTCTCAAAGATACAGAACTTGTGCCGTCTGCTGCCACAACATATACTGGAGATTCTGTTGCAGCACCTGCATCAATTTCACCAGCACCTTGACGTCTAGGAGAAACTGGAGTGTCATATCCTTGTTGCGTCATTGGTTTAGCTGTGTTCATGATTAAAGCTTTAGTAGCTTGAACTAAATCTGCTCCATTTAAGTTAGTAGTAGCTTTTAATCTTTGCATTACTAAAGCTGCAACCCCGGCATTAAATGGACCAGCCATAGAAGTTCCACTCATAGTATTGTAACGATTATCGTTCCCTGTTGAAGTTACACTAACCCCAGGAGCTGATACATCTGGTTTCAAAGTGAAATCTTGTAAAGGACCCCAAGAAGAGAAGTCTGCCATGTCATCACCAGCACCTACAACCGAGTTTTCAGCTGCAACTGTCATTGCATTGCGCGATGCACCTGGATTAGCTACCGTACTACTAGAGAATGGTTCAAAGTTTCCGTCTGCTCCACCTGGTTTATAAGGAACTTCTTCACCAGTAACACTTGCCGAATTACCATTGTTAGAAGCTGAAATGGAGACGAATACACCATGTTGAGTTGCATATTCAACCGCTTTTTGTTCTACGTCATTTAAATTAGCAGCTGCTACCCCTTGACCTAGAGACATTTGAATTACGTTAGCACCTAATTTGACAGCATCATAAATAGCTTGGGCAATATCGTCAGTATTTTCATCAGCAAATTGATCATTAAATACTCGCATCATCATTAATTGTGTTTCAGGAGCTACCCCTACTGCATAATGCTCATCCCCATTAGGTTGACCATCAGCTCCGATGATACCAGCAACATGTTGTCCGTGTTCTGATGCACCCGGACCATCGTCTTTAATCCAGTTGTTATCCCGACTCGCATAATTGTACACAAATGGGAATTTCTCTGAGGTATATTTTCCATAACCTAATTCACTAATTTTCTTATCTGCATCAGCTTGAGAGATTGCTGGAGAATCAGGAGTTTTAGCGAAATCTTTATGGCTTGTATCAGCACCAGAATCAATCACAGCAACTACCATACCTTGACCTTTATAACCATTATCCCATGCGGCTTGAACATTTCCTTTGACATGGTCTTGATAAGTTGTTGGGGGTACTGTTTCTTGATTTGTATCAGCAGTAGACTTTACTTGTTGAGCAGTCGTAGCTTGATTTTGATTGGTTACTGAATCAACATTACTTGTTTCTGCCTTTTTTACAGTATCATTTTGAACATTAGAAACACTATTGGAACTATTACTATTAGTTGCAACAGTTGTTTGAGCTGTCGTACTATCTTGCACACTCGAACTTAATGCCTGAGTCTTTTCTGTTTTAACACTTTCACTACCACTAACAGTGTCGGCTTGAGCATTAGAAACTGGACTTGTCACTAAAAATGTAACTCCAGAGATAGTAATAATAGCTGATACCACCCACTTAGATTTAGCTTTATAAAGCTTGTAGCGACGTTTTTCGCCTAGCAACTTTTCCATGCACTCATCTCCTTTTCCTAAAAGTTGTTTTTATATTAACATTATTTTAATCTTTAAACAATCATTTTATAATAATTTATTCATTATAAATCAAATTTAAATTCATAATTTATTCATGTATCTGTGATGAATATTTTGTATATTTTCTAATTAACAAGTTCTATTTAATTTTTCTTGTTTTAATGCTATAATTCTTGTAATTTTTTTATAAAGCCCTTGCAAAAACACATTTGAATATAGTACAATTGCATAAGATTAAGGTTTAATAACCCTAATACCTATATTTATTGGGAGTGATTATTAATGAACAAGAACGAATTAGTAGAAGCTATCGCAGAAAAGATGGGTACAACTAAGAAAGAAGCAGAAGCAGCTGTTTCAGCATTCACAGAAACAGTTAAAGAAGCTTTAGTAGATGGCAAGAAAGTACAAATCATCGGCTTTGGTAACTTCGAAGTACGTGAACGTGCAGCTCGCAAGGGTCGCAACCCACAAACAGGTAAAGAAATCGAAATTCCAGCATCTAAAGTTCCTGCATTCAAACCAGGTAAAGGCTTGAAAGATGCTGTTAACAAATAATTATTAATAGATGATTAAAAGACCCTAACTCGCAATTGAGTTAGGGTCTTCTTGTGTCTCTTTCTCTTATCCTTTATACCAAACTTCAAGCAAATCTTTAAAAGTAAATTCTAAATGAGTATGATTTCCTTGCAACAACAAATCTTCAACTATATTTTTATCAAAATTGATATAACCTTCCCATTGGCCTTTATCAGTTATTTCAACATAAATTTCCAATAATTTCTTATCAAAATCAGCATAATTCAATAACCAACTTAATGCACGACGTTTTCGATAACGTTCTTTAGCATTAATTAGGCGATGTTCATAATTTTCATAAGCATCTTTAACTTTTAGATAGCCCAAACTATTATTATCATCTAGAACTTTCTTTGTTTCTCTGTCAATTATTACGTATTTTCTATTTTCACTATCTGATAATTCATCAGACTTTACAGCAGCATATTTTTCTAATTTATCATCTAATATATCTTCCACTTCTATATCTTGATAATCATCTATTGCCGGTAATTCTTCTACAAGAGTGTCTAATTCATCTGCATTTTCTTCTCGCCATAACTCATATTGATCCAAATACCATTGTTCATTCTCACTATATTCTTGTTTTTTATTAGATAGTATATATCCTACCAGTTGATTTTCGTTTCCAGGAATAGCTTGATATTGATATGTTTTATCCAGTCTTTGAATTTTCTTTGGACATGCAATTAAAGATGCAATATCTCCATTATTTTTGTTTCCTAAAACGTTAATGTCTGGTCTTGCTTCAAAATTTAATTGCGTACCTGATGTTAACCTTCCAAGTTTAGCTAGACTTTTCCCGTATCCCAACCAATAATATTTAGCGATCAATTCTTCAGTATCCACTAAACATACATTTTTTAGCAATACAGTTGGATATATGTATTCTAAGCTACTTGATTTTCTTTCACGAACAATCACATCTGCTTTAATAAAAGTTGCAGTAAAATTATATTGAGTTAAATTCTTTAATTTTTTCATATTTACTGTACTCATAATTATCCCCCATTTTTCAGTGCTAATAATAATATACGCAATTCAAAAATTTTCTCGCTAAAATTTAAAATTTATTCGACTTTATTTTTGTTCCAAATCATTGTAAATTCAATTTCCCCTGTATGTTCATCATTCTGCTTAGAAACAATAGTATACCCATTTTCACGATAAAATCTTAATGCACGTTCATTCTTTTGATACACATTTAATGACAATGTACTGTGCAATTGTTTTACATATTCCAAAAGTTACCTACCAATACCTTGAGAACGATACGCTTTATCAACAAAAATCCCTGCAATATATTCATCCATCAGTCCAATAAATCCCTTTATTTCTCCATTTAAATCATAAACAAAAATATTAGCTTTCAATAATTGTTTTTCCACTTCTTCAAAATTAGCTTGCCAATAACTCTTTAGCAATGAAAGAATGGGCATCTTCGTTTCCCGCAAGCCATAACTGCATAACTATCTGAGTGTCTGATATCTGAAATTCTCTTATCATTTTATTTTCTCCTATAAATAGCTTTCTTATTCATTTATTGTATCCAAAACTAAACGATAAAATTAATGTAGCATTACTCTTATGTATCCTCTTTTATAATATTATAGAAAAACTTTATTTTATAGAATTTTCCAAATAAAAATCCCCACCCAAAAGGATGAGGTGCTTTTTTCGTATGACTAAATATACTCAAAAATTCAAATTAGATCTTATTCAAGAATACCTAGATACTGGCTGTTCACAACGATGGATAGAAAATAAGTATTCTTTACCAAAGGATACCTTAAAAAAATGGTGGACTGTATACAATTTAAAAGGACCCGAAGGGTTGAAATTACGACATTTCAAACGTAAATTTAATGTTGATTTTAAACTTCGTGTGATAAACTACTACCTAAATAATGATATTTCAATGTCCAAAGTGGCGGCTTCCCATAATCTTTTGTGTTCACAGATATCTATCTGGTTGAAGTTGTTTATGGAAGGTGGATCTGAGGCCTTGAAACCCAAGAAGAAAGGTAGGCCAAGTAAGATGTCAAAAATGACAAAGAAGGATGCACGTAAAATTTTAAAAAAGGAAAGTGATGAAATTGCGGCACTAAAGAGTGAATTACGTCAAGTCAAAATGGAGCGTGATATCTTAAAAAAATCGTTGACCCTGTTCGGACCCTCAAAGACAAGGAGAAAACAATAATTGTGGATCAGGTCAGGGTGGACCAACAAAACTTGCCAAAAAAGGAACGATATGGGATTGGTGAGCTTCTAAAAACGATTGACTTGAAGCGACCAACTTATTACGACGAACGCAAACGTATCATCAATAAAAATGATAAGTATGCTGATGTTAAGGTGGTAATCAAGGAAATAGCGGAAAAAGGTAAATGGAGAGGTTCTTACACATACGGCTATCGCCGTATAATGCCACTTCTTGAGAAAGCTGGATATCACATGGCTGAAGCTACTTTACGTCGCTTGATGAACGAATTAGGTGTACAACCAGCTATGTATAATCGCCGTAAAAATAATCACTATTCTTCTTATAAAGGTACCGTTGGTAAGGTAGCTGATAACTTGTTAAACCAAACATTTGATGCTACATCTCCTTTTACTGTTCTTCATACGGATGTTTCACAAGTACGTTTAGGTGATTCGACCTGGGCTTACATGTCAGTCATTTTAGATCAAGCTACCAAAGAAGTTTTAGCCGCTTCTGTTAGCCAAAGCTCAAATAAACTGTTGATTATGGATACATTAAGTCAGCTTGAGGATAACCTCCCTAATAACTTTAATCCAATTATCCATTCTGACCAAGGATGGCACTACCAATTAGAATATTACCGTGAAAAGATTGATTCATTAGGTTTAATTCAAAGTATGTCCCGCAAGGGGAATTGCCTAGATAATGCTCCAATGGAAAGTTTTTTCCATCTTTTTAAAGTTGAATCACAGCCTGAAATAAAGAAATGTAAGTGTATTTCTCAGTTCACACTGTTCTTTAACAAGTATGTCAATTGGTACAATAATGACCGAATTTCCAATAAAACAAAGAACATGAGTCCGGTTGATTACCGAACCCATGTCTTAGCTGCCTAAAAGTATTTTATTTTTGTCTAACTTTTTTGTTGCACTTCAAGGAATTCTTATTAATAAATTTTATTTTTAACCATCATTCACAGTACAGCCAACCATTAAACCACCTTTTTCTGCATAAAAGCTACATAGTGCTGTACAAATTCCAATTTCTATCTGACAATCTGGATACTTTGCCTGAATTAAATCCTTCAAAGCTAATGCACCTTTTTCATTGTTTGCGTGATCAATTATTACTTTTTTACTATTAAAATTGTGCTTAGCCAGTATATTTACCAAAGATTGATATGCTCGCTTAGTTCCACGTGCTTTCCCCAATTGTTCAATCTTTCCTTCTTTGTTAGCCCATCCTAACACATTAATCTTTAATACTCCTGCAAGTTTTGCAATAGTTTTATTTACTCGACCATTATTAGCTAAATTCTTTAATGATTGCAAACTAAAAAAGATCTTCAAATCATCAATATACATTTTGATTTGTGCTACTACTTCAGGAAAATCTATCCCTTCATCCAATAATTCACTAGCTTTAACAGCTGCCATGCGTTCTGCTGGGCCCGCAGCTTTTGTATCAAAAACTTTTATTTTTCTACTTGGGTCTTCTTCTAAAATCATTTTCTTAGCTGTCTGTGCTGTATTGTATGAACCTGAAAGTGCACTCGAAATTGTAAAGATATATACCTCATCAGCATCTCCTATTGCTGCTAAATAACTTTCAACACTAGGACAAGAAGATTTTATTTCTGTTGAACTGTTTTCGATAAAATTATCAAATTCAGCTTGATCAAAATCAGCACCATCTAAAAATACTCTCTCCCCACAAATTAAAGTTAAACCTACACTTTGATGTTCAATACCATTTAATGCAGTTACATTTAAATTTGCTGCTGAATCTGTAATTATTTTCTTCATAATTCCAACTATTCCTTATTTATAGAATTTTCATTAAGCTTACAAAATATCAAAAATATTGTCAACGGTTTTTGAAAAACTTATGACAAGTTTTACATTGATAAAATATTACTTTACCTATATACTTAGGCTAGCGAGGTATCAATTTATGAATAGAGAATTTAAAATAAGCCAAAGTATCCAAAATTTTAAACTACCACGATATGACGATTTACCTGAAGTTGAATTATATTTAGATCAAACTACAGCATACATCAGTGAAAGGCTTGAAATCTTGGGAGACGTAAAGCTAACTAATTCAATGATTAGTAATTATGTTAAACACAAGTTAATTCGCCGTCCCGTTAAAAAGCGTTACGCAGCTGATCAAATTGCAGAATTATTCTTTATAGCTGTTGCTAAAAATGTAATGCAACTTAGCGATTTAAAAGCAGCAATCGAACTACAAAGACGAACATACTCAACTAAAGTTGCCTATAATTATTTTGTAGAAGAATTAGAAAATATTCTTCCGTATGTCTTTGGTTTGAAAACTGAATTAGATGAAATAGGCAATGAGCATACCGAATATCAGCATATGTTACATAATATTATTATGGCTGTCAGTTATAAAGCTTACATTGATAAATACTATTCTGATTTGCGTCAAGAAAATTAGTTCAACTACCAAAATCACTTATTTTTAGGGTTTAAATATCGCTTATCGACTGGTATTATAGTATTTGAGTTCGTTATAGAATCGAGATGAGTCAATTGATAGATGTAGAAGAAATTCTTGCTAAAATGAATAAAAATCAAAAGATCAATTACGATAAGATCATGCAAAAAATGGTTAAGAAATGGGAAGAAGCTGACACTCGCCCACGTATTCTTTTACACAGTTGTTGTGCACCATGTAGTACATACACGCTTGAGTACTTAACAAAATTTGCTGATGTTACTGTTTACTATGCTAATTCTAACATTCATCCACGTGCTGAATATCAACGTAGAAAATATGTTCAACAAAAATTCATTCATGATTTCAATGAAAACACTGGAAATAATGTTAAGTTCATTTCTGCTCCTTATGAACCCCAAGAATATTTTGAAAAAGTTCGTGGACTTGAAAAAGAGGTCGAAGGTGGTGCACGTTGTCGTGTTTGTTACGATTACCGACTAGATAAAGTGGCACAAAAAGCTGTAGAATTAGACTTTGACTACTTTGGAAGTGCACTAACAATTAGTCCGCATAAAAACTCTCAAGTCATTAATCAAGTAGGCCTAGAGGTTCAAAGTTTATATACTACCCACTATCTTCCTAGTGATTTCAAGAAAAATGGTGGTTATCAACGTTCAGTTGAAATGTGTCATGAATACGATGTTTATCGTCAATGCTACTGTGGTTGTGTCTTTGCTGCTAAAGCTCAGGGTGTTAATTTAAGTAAAATTAGACGTGAAGCACTAGAATTTTTAGAAGGTAAAGATGCAGATAAGGAATTTCCTGAAATAACTTTTAAAATTAATGGTGAAACTATTTAATTATTAAAAAGGACTGAGATTATTAAATTCAGTCCTTTTTTATTTTTCCCAATTTCAATAATCTAATATAAATTTTCCATAAATTACTTGATATATCTACTCTAACATCAACCAGTCTAATCATTTCTAACAATCATTCTAATGTTGTTTTATAAATAACAAGATAAGATCAACTTTGTGAAAAAACCCCAAAACACGCTAATTAAAGGGAAATTAAATTTCATAAACTTTAGGTTTAGGGGTTGATATTTATCTTTTTAAGTGTTATTCCTGCATTAGGTTGAAAGCGCTATCAACGAAACGTGAGAAATTATTTGAATTTTTATTCATTATTTGGAAAGGAGTATCCTATTATGTTAATCGGTGTACCTAAAGAAATCAAAAAACAAGAAGAACGTGTTGGTGCTACTCCAAGTGCAGTAGCAAGCTTAATTCATGCAGGTTATTCTGTAATTGTTGAAAAAGGAGCTGGCGTTGGCTCTGGTTTCCCAGATGAAGAATATATCGCTGCTGGTGCAACAATGGGTTCAGCAGAAGAAGCATGGGATACAGAAATGGTCATCAAAGTTAAAGAACCTTTGGAAAGTGAATACCAATACTTCAAACCAGGTCAGATCGTCTATACTTATCTTCACTTGGCTGCAGATAAACCATTAACAGAAGCCTTAATCGAAAAGAAGGTTACAGGTGTAGCATACGAAACAATGGTTGGTAGAGGTGGCGGTTTACCACTTCTCTTCCCTATGAGTGAAATTGCTGGTCGTATGTCAATTCAAGTTGGATCTCATTTCTTAGAACAAGCACATGGCGGTAAAGGTATTCTCTTAAGTGGTGTTTCCGGTGTACATCGCGGTAAAGTTACTATAATCGGTGGTGGTACTGTAGGTTTCAACGCTGCTAAAATTGCTGTTGGTATGGGAGCACAAGTTACAATTCTTGATATTAACGCTCAACGCTTGGCTGAAATTGACAATATCTTTGATGGAAAGATTCAAACTTTAATGTCAAATACTGCTAACATCAAGAAAGCTGTTGAAGAAGCTGATTTAGTAATCGGTGCGGTTCTAATTCCTGGCGCTAAAGCACCAAAATTAGTTACAGAAGAAATGATTAAGAATATGAAACCAGGTTCTGTTATCGTTGATATTCCTATCGACCAAGGTGGTATCTTCGAAACAACAGTGAGAGCAACTACTCATGAAGATCCAATCTATGTAACACATGACGTTATTCATTATACAGTTGCTAATATGCCTGGTGCTGTTCCAAAGACAGCTACAGAAGCACTTTCTAGTGCAACAGTACGCTATGCTATTGAAATTGCTAATAAAGGTATTGATAAAGCTGCTGCTGACAATAACACAATATTTACAGGAATTAATACACATCAAGGTAACCTTACTTCTAAAGCTGTTGCAGATAGTTTAGACCTTCCATTCACACCTTATAAAGGTTAATATTTGCTCCTTTAGCTTGGAAAGGAGGCGACCTAATCTATGAAAAATAAAATTGACGTTAATAAAGTATTAAAAAACGCCAGCATTAAGTCGGAAGACGAACGTTCTTTAGGTCTTTTCGATCTTTCCATTCTGGGAATCGGTGCGATGATTGGAACTGGAATTTTGGTTTTAACTGGTATTGTAGCCGCCACTACTGCTGGTCCGGCAATTATCTTTTCTTTCTTAGTAGCTGCTGTTGCTAGTAGTTTGATTGGGCTATGTTATTCTGAACTTTCAACTTCAATCCCTAACTCTGGAAGTGCCTACATTTATGCCTGGGTTACCATCGGGCAAGTTATGGCTTTCTTTGCTGGCTGGACACTATTAGGAGTTTATATTACTACAACAGCTACAGTTGCAAATGGATGGACAGGTTATGTCCACTCATTCTTAGCAGAATTTGGTGTACATCTACCTAAAGCTTTTCTAGCTGCACCATCAGCAGGTGGTATTATGAACTTACCAGCGATTATCATGATTCTATTCATCACCCTAGTGTTAACAAAAGGAACTAGTGAAAGTAAGCTACTTAATAACATTTTAGTTATTATTAAACTAACTGTAATTTTCCTATTCATTATTGTTAGTGTTAAACACATACGTCCAACTTACTGGCATCCTTTCTTCCCATATGGTGGTAGTGGGATCATGGTTGGAGCATCAACTGTTTTCTTCACCTTTCTTGGTTTTGATGCTCTCGCTACTTCTGCAGAAGATGCTAAAAATGTTCAACATAATTTGCCCCGTGCTATTATCATTTCACTTGTAGTTTCAACTGCCTTGTATGTAGCAGTTAGTCTAGTAATGACAGGGGTAGTTCCTTACAAGGATCTTAATGTTGCCGAAGCTATGGCATTTGTATTATTAGCAAAAGGACACACTTTGACTGCTCAAATTGTATCAGCCGGAGCCATTTTAGGTATCATGGCCGTAGTACTTGCATTTGTTTATGCAGGAGCTAATATTACAATGTCCATGAGTCGTGGTGGTTTCTTACCTAAGCAGCTAGCTCACTTAAATTCTAAGAGTCACAGTCCTAACCGTGCATTATGGTTAAATGGACTTCTAGCAGCTATCCTTGCTGGATTCATGGACATGAGAAACTTAGCTTTAATTGCTAACGTTGGTTCTCTGGCAGTCTTCAGTCTAATCTCTTTAGCCGTAATTTTATTACGCAAACAACAACCAGACTTACCACGTCCATTTAAAGTTCCGTTTGGAAATGTCCTACCAATCCTATCAATTATTGTGTGTGTTGTTTTAATGTTAAACATCACCCTACCAGCTTGGATTAGTTACTTTATCTGGCTCGGAATCGGCGTACTATTCTATCTCGGCTACTCGGTTCGTCATATTGATATCGATCAAGAACATGCCGGAGAAGCTGAATAGATTAATATAAAACAAATCCGTTCAATGAATTTTTGTTCATTGGACGGATTTTGTTTTGTTATACAAGGTATTTTTTACAATGACAATTGAACTAAACTAAAGAATAATAAAGCTAGGCCAAATAGTACTAAAATAATATAGAAAATACAACCTACACAACTTGCTAAATCTTCCATGTTAATCTCTCCTATTTTTTTCAATTTTTGAAATCTTAGCCATTACTACATAAAATTAACCTTTTCTTCAACTACCTATTCATTCCGTCACGATACCCTTCTTTATATCCACGAAGATAGTATCTGGTATGTTGCGCACTTTCATCACTAGATAATATTTGATGCGCAGTCGTTCCCTCTTTTTTATCTTGCTGACTAGCTTCAAAACCTGCATTATAGCCCCTAGTATATTCCTCATTGTGACGATATCTAGCGTGATGGTTGATTAACATCGCCCAGATCCAAGGATTTGTAATAATACTTTGACGATAATAGTCATTGCGATATTTTTTCTTGGAAATCTGATTATTCAAAATATCATTTGTCTGCGATCCAGTAAATGTTGCAATCGACCCTGTATTAGAGTAGCTGCTACTACGATAGCTCGACATATTATCATGATGACTATAGCTGCTATGATCTGAGCTCATCTTGTGGCTATAAGAATACTCCGACTTGCGTATTCGGTATCTCGGCACTCTTCTCACACGTGGTGTATGATAGCGATAAGTGCGAAACCTTGCTGCACTGACAGTAGTAGCTCCACAGGAAAGAATTGTTATTAATGCTAATAATGATATGGTTAGTTTTTTCATTTTATCACCAGCTTATTTGTAGGTTAATTTCTTCTTTTACTCTTAAAAGCATCTTGAAGCTCTAAAATATCTTTTTTATTTTTCTCAAAGAAAATTATCTCTTTCTTTAAAGAATCACGAATTTCCAATGAATTAATATCTCTTTCAAGTTTTTTTAATTTCCAATCTGTGCTTTTTCTTTTTTTATTCGAACATTTTCTATAAACTTTTATAATACTATATAATTGTTTACTAGATATTTTTAAAACAGACTTTTCCTTTGTTTTCATATCTTTATTCTTTGTTTTTGCCACTTTAGACAATTTATTAATCACATCTATCTTCTCAGCTATATTTGCCCCATATATCTCTATTAATTGTTCGGATAAATTTGTTCGTTCAACAATCGGTCTCATTTTTGTATTTATAAATCTAAGAAACATTAAATTTATGTTTAACACTTTAACATTAACTGTCTTTCTATCTTTTGAAAGTTTGCTACCATAGTAATAATAATTTAATTCATACAAAAAATCTATAAAGTCTTGTTCCCATTGTGGTAACGAGGAGACGTTGTAAGAAATCTTATCTCCTTCTCTTATTATGCTATCAACCATATTCGAAATATCATTATTAAAACTCGATTTTTCACGATATGTCTCAACCAAACTATTTAACACATGTCTTACTATTTCCCTTTTTCCTGATTCTTTTATAATTTCCTCTAGTTTCTGTTTTAAAAGCTCAACTTCCTTATTTAAAGTGATATTAGCATTTTTACTATACCCATCACTAATCAGCATACTTACTAGTAATTCAATATTATAACTCTTAATTACTTTATTAGACTTGTATTTTCCATCTCCAGAAATTATGTTTTTAACTTTAGTATAATTATCTTGTAGTCTTTTATTTTTAAAATGTATAATCTCTTCTACAATTGCTACTCTTAAAATTAAGTACTCCAATAATAGTTTTTGAATATCTTTACTTTTTACTTCCTTAAATTTTTCTATTGGTATTGCCGACAATGAATAACCTTGCTTTATACCTTTACCAGGGATATTCACCTTATGTCTAAACATAAAGTATCTAACTATTTTATTTTCTCCCTCATTTAACCTAGGTAATTTCTTGTACTCCTCTAACATCTTGGTGTATTCACTTTCTATGTTATTAGACAACATTATTTCTTTATCACTAATTTCATTTAACCTATTAATAAGTACTGGATAAAAATTGATATAAGTATTAATTAAGTGAATATACTTATACTTTATTTTTTCATGTTCTTCATATTTTTTCTTTATTTCACTTATACTATCAATAATTTCCTCTATTGAACGATTTTCTTTCACATCTCGGTAGTCTTGAACAGCATCTTTTCCATAAAGTTGAACCTGTAACGCGTTTAATTCAACTATTTTCTCTTCCTCTTTTTTCAGTAGTATATCTACTTCATTTTTCTCGTATATACTCTTTTTAATACTGTTCAAAATACGCCTAAATCTAACCTTAAAAATACCATTCATACTTAGACTTGTTAATCTTACATTTATAGGTTTGATGTAATCGGTTTTTAGGATTTCTTTAGTCATATTAGTACTAATACTCAACATACTTTCCATATTTTCTTCTACCAAACGACAATCATTTAATACACTTTTAAGCCATTCTGCATCATCTTTAAGATTTTTAATCTTAACATCATCTATATATTTTTCTAAAATTCGCCTAAACAAGAAATGATTATCCTCAAATTTTTCTCTATTAAGAACCCTTTGTAACGCATAATTAGCTTCTCTAATTTGTCGATATTTACTCATCATCCTACTTTCATCTACATGAAATAATGGTAGATTAGCATCTCTAAATCTACGTAGTTTGTAGCTAAAATCTTCACCAAATTCTAGTAACATTCCCGACTTATCAAGTATACGATATTCTTTTAATGGAAATCTTTCACCTCGATCATACTTTACTAAGATCTCATCCCTAAAGATCATAATATCATTCACTCTTTCATGAATTTGATTAGCAATCTTTTGAGGAATCCCAGCATGTTGCATGAAATGCTCTTTACCTAGATAAAGTTGTTTGCCATTTCGAGATTCAAGAACATATTGATATCTTAATGTTTTACCACAATAACACTTTAGTTTAGGAACATATTTCCCAGGTGCATTATCTGTATATCTTAATTTCCAAAATGGATCTTCTTGTATGTCCACAAGATGCCAGTCACTTGCAGCAATAAAATTATTAGTTATCATCTCTGATTTAACTTCATACATCGTGAAATCTGATAAAGTTTGGATTTGATTGTATTTCAATTTAGACAGAATTTTCCTTCTTTTTTCATCCGTTAATGTATAAATCTCCATTCATAGCTCCCTTTCAGAAAATTATTTAAGTTTTGAAAAAGCACTGAACAATGTCCAGCACTTATTCACTTCTATTAATATTTACTTTTAAGAACCACTAATATTATATCCTAGCTATCTGATTTATTTTTTTATTAATAAACCTCAAAAATAACATATTAGAATTAATCAGTCTTTCCTGTTTTCTCTTCTTATATTCATAATAGTCCAATAATGAATTTCTAAAATAACTATAATTAAGTTCAAACAGTAGAGAAATTAACTCCTTTTTCCATTTACTATCTATTTCTGGTCTATAATCACTTAAATATTCCTTAACTTGTTGCTTAGATTTTTCCCAATCAAAGTATTTACTGCTCTTATATATAGAAGATAGTTCTTCAATTGATTCTTTAATAAATTCTAGATAGTTGCCTTCTTTTTTCGCAAGCAATGATATTTTTGATATTTTATTATTATAACTACTTAGCATCATAGAGTACCGTTGTGGCCGATGATCTCCAGGAGTTCTGAATATATTCAAATTATCTTTTAATACAGTTGTCAATTCACTATAACTACTATTCTTTAATCTTGTTTCATCTTTTGAAAATTTGCCATCCATTGAAATAATTCTTTCTATTTCATTAATATAATCATTATCACTATCAAATTTTTTAGAATAATTATATATGTATTTTCCCAACTCTAGTTGTAAAAAGCTATATTCTAAAAATATTTTCCTATTTGGACTATTTTTAATTTTTTCTACTGTAATATTAGAATGTATATTTTGTATATATTTTCCATTTATATCTTCAAATTTATGTTTTCTTAAAAAATACTCAACTAACTGCTTTTCCTCTTTAGTCAAAAGTGATGCTATTTCATCTGATTGAGCTTTAATCTGCTTAAAAACCTCAACTCCATCACTGTTTTCTATAGATATATCTTTATCAATAATTTTATCTAACTCTTTACTCAAAGTAACATATTCTGGTTTTTTCCAAACATAATTAGTTCTTTTTATACCTATATCTAATTTCTTTTTTAAGTTGCTTAACTCTGCAGCTGCTTTTTTCCTAGGGTTAATATTGGGACTACCAGCAATTTCAAGATATTTAACTACATTAATTACCTCAGCATCTTCCCCGAAGAACGTTCTTTGTATCTCGGGAATTTCTGCTACTAACTCTTTTATATCTTTAGCATATTGTCTAAAATTGACATTTTTGTCTAAGTCGGCATAATATTCCTCTATATCACCTAATTCATCGTTATTGGGGCGTATATATTCTATAAAGTGTTCTCCTTCGAGTTCTCGTTTTAAAGCGTTTAAGGTCTTTACCTTCTCTTCCACTTTGTATTTTAAAATATATTCTCTTATTACATTAGTTAATGCTACTAATAATCGAATGTTTGTTAATTTATTTCTTTGTCTTTCTCCATCTAGTTTTTCAAATTCATCTTCGGAAGGAATAGATATAAATTCATCAAATGTATAATTCTCAATCCCTTTATGGTAGCTCTTGTATTTCTCAAAATAATACCTTATTAACAGCTCATACTTCCATATCAAAGATAAATTAATCTTATATTGTTGAAATTGTCTATTATAATTTTTTTTAATTTTAAAAGAAGATTTAGCTATACGTTCTGCCGTTCTACCAGTCAAATGTAAATCATTAATTAATTCTGCAGGATATTTTGCAAGTTCATTTTTAAAGTTTTCTAATTCCTTTTTCTTCTCTGTTAATTCTTCAATTATTTTTGAATAATCTTCATCATGGTAAAAAATTTCATTTTGATTGTATTTCTCTCTATTTAAAATATAATTGCTACTGCTAAAAAATTGTTTTGCCATAACCTCTATTTGTTTAATTAACTCATTAACTTTTTCTTTTCTCTCTGCTACCTCTTGTTCGAATTCATAGATTATCTTAGCAAATCCAACCTTTAATATCCCATAAATTAAAATCTTTCTCTGCTCCTCAATAGCTTTATCTTCAAAATCTTCTAAAGATAAATTCTCTATTTTTAGTTTTTGGGGATACCCTTGTTTTTTCAAATAGTAATCCATCAAAAACTCATCTTGAGAGTCAATCACATATTTATTTAATTCATCTTTTATAAAAGTGATATCTATGACATCATGGTCGTAAAGTATCTCATCTTTCTCCAGACTATTTCTTAATTTATAAGGATAAGTTTTCTTTATCTTAAGTTTCCCTAGATAATCCTTATAAAAATTTAGTTTTTTATCTATATCGTTGTTTAAATCAATTTTATAAATCTTATCGTCATCATTCACTTCTTTAGCTAACTTATTGACTTCTTGAATTACCTTTTCGCATTCAGCTATTTTATAATGTTTATCTTCCACAAAATCATCAACTTCTTGTGTAATGTTTCCACTTATATCATCTATTGCCTCATCAATAACAGAGTTGATATCCACATTATCTATCTTACGTAACTCTCTTAATTTTTTATTGAATGGAATAATATACTTATTCTTTAGTTCTTCCCGTTTAAATTCTGGAATTTTAGCAAAATCCTCATTTATACCTTCATTAATTTTAATATCCTTTTCACTAATAGTTTTTTCAATTTTTATTCGTTCTTCTGAAAATAAGTTTCTATTTTTTGAAACTATATATTTTAAATGTCTGCTTAAGAATATATATCTTCTATTTACTTCTGTAGAATAAAGATTATTTTCTTTTTCTTCTAGTTCAATCTCTTTTTTTGCATTATCCCAATCAATTTCAAGCTTAGAATAATCTTTATGAAACAGTGGTAAATTAGCTCTTTTAAATTCTAATATTCTATTACGAAAAGTATTGCTCCAACCCACATCACCATTAATATCATGTATTTTCTTATACATATTTATTGGAAAAACTTTTCCGATATGGACTAAAAGCAAAATTTCATCTTGGAAAACGTTGATAACTCGCTTACTTTCATGTACTTCCTTAGCAATATTAAGTGAAATTCCTGTTCGTTGATTCAAACAAGTTTCTCCTAGAATTTCTACATATCCTGTTTGTAACGATCTGATCACATATTGATACTTAAGAGGTTTTCCACATGCACTACAATAAAGAGTAGGATTATATTTTCTTTTACTTAGCTTTTTCTTAAAAAGAGGATCATAACCTAGGTCAACTAGTTCCCAATTAATCCCCCTCATAAAATGTTTTGTCAGTAATTCGGATTTAGTTGCATCTAATACATATTTTCTAATAACTCTTATTTGTTCACTTGTCAGCTCATTAAATATTTCTTTTCTATCCTTTTCGCTTAATACAACGACCATACATCATCTTCCCCTAAAATCAAAATTATAAGAAATAAAGGATAAAAACTTTACTTCTCCACTTCTTTTTGCTCACTATATATAGAATAATTATTTTTAATATTCAACCACTCTTTACTTAGTGAACTGTTTAATTTGTGAAATATTTTTTCAGAAAGAACTATTTTAGTATCAAATACAGCATTCTCATAAATCAAGAGTATTTCTACTATTTTTGGTAGTAATAACGCACTTAATTCCGGCGAAGTTTTTCCATAGATATTACATATTTCATTTGCTTTATCATATACTTCTTGCGAAGATTTCCTTAAAGAATATAACCTAATAACTCTATCTAGGAAACTACTAGAAACTATAAAACTCAATAGAATTGAAGCATAGTTGTCTAGCCCACTTATAAAGATTTTTACTATAGTAAGTAAAATTATAAATACTAACAAAAGAAATCGTAAAGGTATCATTTCCCCTACTATACGTGACGTAAATAGTGCATTTTCATGTATATTTGCTAATAATTTTATTTCTTTTACTGTTACAGTTCCATTATTATAATAATTTTCACTATTATAGGTTGGTATTCTTTTTTCACCGAAACTATTATCAATAAGTCCCATTTCTCTTATACGGTGTCCTGTATCAAAAAAGTGACCCGCACAATATGATAATATATATTCAACAATTAAAATTATACTTGCTATAACCAAAAGAAACTTAGAAGGATTAAATAGTTGAATCAAAGTTAATACAAATAATGTAAGCTCACAGATATATTGCCAGTTAGCACATTTCTTAGATTTTATAAAATCATTATTTTGTGGATTTTCTTTGGACATTTTTACCATCCTTTATTAATATATTATAAGCTTCATGTAAAAATTCACGCTTATATAAATCATTTTTTATAATTGGCAATATATACTTTCCATGACAATTCCGTAACTTTTTACCAGACTTACAAATACAAAGAGTATGTCCCCTATACTTATCGTTAAGAATCATCCATACCATTTTTTTATATTGACTTTCAGTTAATTTCAAATCATTTAGGTAATAATCTATCGAGCCCCTATATCCATGTTTTCTATCACCAAAAGGATATGTCTTATATTTATCAAACCAATCCAATGTATATATAAAGGAATTAACAAATCTATTAATAAATGATATTAAAGAAGGATTTTCATTTAAAAAGTATATCATTTCACCCGTAGTTGCCAAACAAACATTTCCGTCCGTATAAATATGTTCTATATGTTCAGGATAATTTGAAATATATAGTTTAGGGATACTGTTAGGAAAATCATCTTGTACTACAAGCTTTATCTCCCTCTTACCTTGTATAATACAACCATTATAATCCAAAGAATACTTATATAGTCCCTGAATTATATACTCTTTTCCTTTCTTATCCACTTCTAGTCCTTGTTGGCTATCCAACAATTTTTTAATTTCATATTTTAATTCACAGACCATATACTAATTTCTCCAAGGTTTTGTAGGAGTGATTATTGTAGGATTTTCAAAAGCTTTTGTAAAAACTCTTGTATTAATATCATTATGAATATTTTGTTGAAATTCTCTTCTATCCTCAACATTCATAAATTTATTTAATTCCAAAATCCACCTAGTCATATTATTTAATCTATTTTCTGTATATTGTTCAATAAGATTTTCTCTTAAATCAACTGGATTTAAAATTTTCCCATCTTTCATTATGGATATATTTTTATTTATAAAACTGACAATGAAAATATTTACTATATCTGAAACTGATAAAAAATATTCATCCTTTACACTATCTGCAACTAAAGCTGAAATTAAAATTGACGCCGGTTTTTCATTAATTAATTTACTCCTATCATAATAAATATCTCTATGCCTTTTAATAAACTGAACAGCTCTTTGCAAATTTGACTTATAATAATAAGTAGGAATTTCTTCAACACTTGCAAATTCCATCCTCATATCACCTGGTAAATTATTATACTGTTCTATTTTCATTTTATCCGTTAGATGCCTATTGCTAATTTCTATAAACCAATCACCAAAACCAAGTGGATTACTTGTTAGCCAATCATAAGTATCTACTTTTTTATCTGTTATAGCAATGGTCTTCTCTACTTGTGAATATGGAACACCTGAAAGTACTATATCTCGCTTCACTGAAATAGTTTCATCAACAGAAGGTATTACATCCAATGAAAATCCAATACCTTTTGATACTTCAGCATATTTTAATGTCCAACAATTTCTATCTTCTTTTTCTAACTTATCACTATAAATATTACTTTCTTTTATACAGTTACCTACATCATTTTTTACTTTTCTAGCATTTGTTTCAATCTTATTTCTTTTTAGTATTGCTAATACGTCTAAGTCATAGTCATGATCCTTACCATTACGATATGGACGAATTGTTGTCCCTATTAAAAAGGAACCTTGTGGGTAAAAATCTGAATCTAATCCTTTTTCATCCAAATAACTTGATAAAGCAGCATACTTATCTCTAGCATTTTTCTCCATTGTTGGAGATAAGTCTAAATCCGATAATGAAGCTAATATTTCTCTATCTCTATTAAACATTTTCTTCCTCCTTTACCTACTCCTCAAAAAATAAGGAATAGGAGCAACTTTTTACTATATTAAATTTACAGGCATCGCTTATTCTACTCCCAATGCCTTAAACACTGCATCTTCAGCACTGTTATAAAAAATCAAGTTAAAACTTCCAATTAAGTCTGCAGGTATAGCACCTAATTCTGCAGCTGATGTAATAGGTAGTAACACTCTTTTCGCACCACTATCTAAACAAACTTGTAAAGCGTTAGCTAATTCATCAACTTTCATCATAGTTCCACTAATACTAATTTCTCCTAATATTGCAAGATTACTTAGTGTTGGCTTATTAAGCGCTATTGAACACATTGCAACTAATGTTGGCAGAGCTAGCTTTCCTGTCATACCGATTCCTTGCAAATCTTGATAATTAATGATGTAGTCTTTTGTCGTAGTAATAATAGATCCACTGATACGATTTCCATTTGCTTTCAAGAAATTAAAAGCTGTATTAGTAGATTCTTTAGCATCTCTGTCACTACCAATACCTGTTCTTTCAAATTTACCAGTACCTGGAAGCATCTGACTTTCTAAACGGAATACACCAAGCATTCCACTCTTACCTTGTGATACTGTATAAATTTGTCCAGGGTTACACATGCCTTCTGGAATAAGTTTTCCACCACCCTGTTCTGGAACAGAAACATAATGTTCTTCAAATGTTTCATTATCTATATATGAAAAGTTGACATCATAGAATTCTATACCTCCCAATTTCTTCAGCTGCTCTTTAACTCGACGACGCATCTCCAAAGAAATTTGAAGAATTTCTTCTACATCTTCTTTCGTGAAGTTTCCATCTGGATACATTAGTTTTAAATATCCATCTGCCATTCTACGCACAGCGATTGTATCTCTTTGATTTAGATTTTTCCCTAAACGGAAATATTGATCTATAGCATCACCATATTGTTCTTTACGAAGTTCACTAATAAATCCGTAATCATTGGTAAAGTATTCTGGTCTAAACTTTGGAATTTCCCAACCTGGAAGATAACAATGCATACGATCTAGAAAAGCTGTATCTGTACCCATTTCTGGAGGAAACGGATCAAATAAACTAGAGGTTTTTAGAAGCACATCCACACTTTGATTAATATTACCTACGAATACCATAGAGGCTGACGCTGCTTTTTCTTCCTTACCACGAGCAAAAGAACCAGATGCCATATAGTCTTTCATAATTTGTATACCATCTTTATCTTTAAAACGAATACCTGCTACCTCATCAAAAGCCACACAATCCCATAATCCAACAAGACCAACAGTTTTTCGACCCATATTATAAAATAAGTTAGCTACTGTTGTTTGTCCTCCTGAAACAAGAATACTATTAGGAGAAATCTCTTTATAAAGGTGAGATTTACCTGTACTTCTTGGTCCAAGTTCACAAAGATTAAAGTTATTTTCTACGAGAGGAATCATGCGTGTTAGTAATAGCCATTTTTCACGATATGTTAATTCATCAGGTTCCATACCAATAGAACGTAACATGATATCTAGCCATTCTTCTTTAGTAAAGGCTTTACGACCTTCTTTTAACTCTTCTATATCAATATGAGGCATTTGAATAGGTGTTAATTTCATAATTTTAATAGGTGTGCTATTCTTCTTTTCTTCTTCAACATATTCATAGCTAAGTTGAACGATACACCAAATGCCACCAGAAAGTAGGCGATCATATTTTTCTGGATATTCATCAGCTATTTCTATTCCACTAATACCTAAATTAGAGAAACTAGCCTGATAAATATTAGCTTTCATATTAAGATTTACTGTTATCATATCAATAACAGTATGACTACCATTATTTCGAAGTTTTGATAAAATTTTCTGAGCTTCATCTGGTCTTACAAAATTATCGGCAATAATACGTTTTACGTTTTTTACGCCTTGCTCAATGATTTCATCATCATCAGAACTACAATATTGACCTAATAAAAATTCAAGAACATAAACCGGAACATTGGCTCCTTCTTTAATTTTTTTAGTTAAATCTTTACGTACAATCTTCCCATCGAAATTTTGTCGAAGCTTATCTTTTATAATTTCACGAGTACTTTCATTTACTTCGCATTCCTCATCCATCTATAATCCCCCTATTGATATCAACTAAAAAAGTCAAATTCATCTACTGCGAAGGCAATATCAATTTGAAATTCTTCTTTTTGTGGCATTTGCAAGCCAGTCTCATCAGCAATAACCAAATAATAACTTGCACGATTATCATACTTCAGTGATTTCAGATTAAAACTACAACGGAATGTACGCTCTTTTCCATTCTCACTAGTTTTATCAGCAATAATCTTTGCAGTATCACTAATTCTGTTACCATCTTCATCAACGAAATATAGTAAATAATTTGCTACACTACGGTTATCACTTACAGGATCTTTTTGGTAAAAGTTCAATGAAAAAATCATATTACTAATCTTACGGCTTGCAGAAACAAGTTCTACTTCTACCGGCTTTGTATCATACTTCTCTTTATCACGTTGATAAGTCTTAGATGCATTGCGAAGATAGTGATATTCAACAAGTGGTACAACCATTTCTTGTAAACTAATACCACCATGAACATAATTAGAGCTACTACCCCTTTTCTTAATTCGAATACTTTCTCTAGGTGCAAAAGCATCATAATTATCATCCATAAACTTCACTGAAAGTAATGACTGAGGATCAGCTCCCTTATGAGTAATCAAGTAACGTCTTCCAACTTCTATATCTTGATCACCAAGCGTTGTTTTATCAACTTTGTCACTTTCAGTCAAAGGTTTATCAGTATATAAAAATCCATGATCGGCAGTAACATAAATACGTGTACCACCAAATTCATTACGAATAATCTTTATTATGTTCTTAATCTCTTTAATAGCAGTTTCACCCGCTGAAAATACCATATCATCTGCAGTATGACTTGCTTCATCTATTCTATCGTGATAGATATACACGACATCCATACCCTTTACTAGCTTACTTCTCTCAGCACGCTTCATAGTTTCAATATCTTTATATTTTAAAGCTACACTATTACTGTTGGTATTTTTAAGAATTTTATCGCGATTTCCTGCATCTGTTGACATTCCATCAGCTAAAATTTGTAATCCACCATTGCATTCTTTGATTGATAACTCTCTATGTGGAAGTAATGCAGCCATACCAAATTTGGTAATAGATGGAAATGTGCTTTCAAAAGAAGTAAGTTCTACTTCGCTTTGAGTTTCACTTCGAAGCTGATTAGTTAAAGATGCAGCGACCTCATAACGAAATGCATCTGAAATAATAACGAAAATACGATTATCCTTGCCTCTAATATTTTGGTCATAAAAATCAACTTCTTGAGGAATTCCTGTAATATGTCCATATTGAGCTAAATCATCAGCAATAACAGTAGACCAATTATCGCCTAGCTCTTCAAGGAACCAATGAACATAAATATTTTCTACAAATTCATCTGTAACTTGCTTAAATAGGTCATCTAAATAATCATTACCATCTGTTAAACTTTTCCTGAATGCTAAATGATACTGACGATAGAAAGTATCCATATAATAATACTCTTCAGTATAATTCTTCCAAATCTCTTTAGCATCAACAGCATGAAATCCTTGAGCGTGTTGTAAACGGAACGACTGCATGTTCGCTACTTCTGAAATACCATCATAGTAATACTTAACAAAATCATACCATGCTAATGTTCGACGCTTTTCGACTGTATTTACAATTATATCTATATGAACAATATGATTACCGATATCTTTCATAAGTTCGGTTAAAATACATTCATCTATACATGGAAATACTTCTGTTTCAACTAAATCATCTAGGGGTACTTTCTTAAATCTTTCTCTTAAAACTAACTTATTTTCAATATAACGAAGAAGTTCGAATACTTCTTGTTTGTTATTTCCTGAAATTAGTTCAGAGACGAAATCATAGCACCAAAATTGATGTGATGACGAAGTGGAAATAAAGTTATCTAATCCTGCTAGATATTCAGTTTTTAGAGTTCTTGTAGTGGCAGTTAGTAAAATATGCATTACAAGTCCTTCAACTGTAGCATCATCCTCAAAATATCCTGTAGCTTGTTTAGTAAGCTTCCAGAAAGCTTCATCAGCACTATATTTTACGAAATCTTGTAACACCTTATTAGAATCCATATCAATACCATTACTTATAACAGATTTCATAATGCTATTAGGTCGAAGATTATCAACCCCACAAATTGCAGCCATAACAGCTAAATGCATCTGTGCCGCATTGACAATCCCTTTGTTAAGCTTGGTAAAAGCTTTTCTTCTAGTTTGTGCTCCAAAAAACTTTTTATACTTTTTCACAAGGCGTCGAAGATCTGGATTAGCAGGTAAGCCCATCTCGTTCATCCAAATAGATATTAAATCAGCCCTGAAACTTTCGCTATAAAGTTCAATATCTAACAGCCAATCATTTTCTTGTGATTTATCTGAAAGTGGATTATAAACTAAATAATTACTATCAGTATCATCCATATTCAATAACTTTTTAGCTTCAAAGTTATTACTACCTGTAAGTACCAAGAGCTTTACATTATCTATCTGAATATCATCTAATCTATCTTCAAATTCTCGTTCTTCGTCATACCAAAAAATAATACGACGCTTATAAAATTCTGGTAAAGGTTCAGCAAATCTCTTATTTAAATCTTTAATTACCGTATCTAAATCCATACTAGCCACGCTGACACCTCCTACCTAATTTTTGCTAATACATCTTTGAATAATTCATAGTTATTCTTTACACCATCATCAAGATCAATGGAAATCATTTGATCTGCTAAATGATGAATTTTTTCTTCATATGTCTTAATTTCTTCATCTTGATTCTTAATTACTTTAAGTTGGTTCTTTAGTTTAATCTTTTCACTAGTATCAGCAGCTTTAATACGAGCTTCTAAATCTTCAATTATTGTGTAGTAACGTGCTTGTTGTTCATGTACATAGTCAGTACGAATGCGAGCAATTGTATCTGGTTGATAGCGATGCATGTAAACTAAACACTTAAAGCCATTCTTCTTACCACTATCGAAAAGCCAATAGATTGGACGTTTTCGATATGTCTTGCAATGTTCTTTGTAGAATTTATTAAGGAAATAATTTCTGATAACTTCTTTCGGATGACCTTTACCACCGAGTGCATCAGCAATAAACTTCAAATTTTCTTGCAACGTATCTTCACCATAAACTACTTTTACAAAATTCACCAAACGGTTAACAATATCATCATCAAAATATTCATCATCACTAATAGGGATAATACTATCTTTATCAGCCGCAAAAGTAGTATATTTAGAATTGTCCCAGTTACCACCAGCATAAGCAAGACCATCAACATCTAAAGAGTAGCGCCCAAATATACACCCTACTGCATAAGAGATGAAAGAAGTAACCTCGTCATATTTAGTGCGAATATACTTACTTCCCTTCATAGTTTCTGGAACATCATCTTTAGAATCAAAGATTTTATGCACAGTTACATCCTTATCAGCCACTTCAGGTGTTAATTCATCTTGTAGACCATAAATATCAATAAAAATTCTATTCAACTCTTCTTCGTTAGCTTTTAATTGATCAAATCTCTCATTATTTTCAGATTTCCATTGATCATATGCCTCAGAAATAGTAGATACTTTACGAATTAATGGATGATGCTTGAAGCCCCATGAAGTTTCATAAGTATCCCAGTCTTGTTGGGATAAAAGAATATTTTCATCCACGATTTTTTTTATTACTTCTTCATCTTGCTTTCTTTGTAAGATTGGTAAGCGTCCCACATCGCCAGCTTGGAAATTCATAGTTGGTGCAATTAATTTTAATATTTTAGAGGCAACATTTGTATTACAAAAAGCCAGTAAATACTTTAACTTATCATGCGCTTTATAAAATGACATTCCAGCTATATCTGATAAATTACCTTGTTTATATCTAAAAGTTGGTGTTCCTGAATTAATTAAAGACCATGTCACTGATGGAGTAAATTTCAATTCATCTGGATAGTCTTGAACATTTCTCTTATCTTGTTTTGCATTAACAAAAATATCATGTCCTCTATTTTCCCAATTAACAATATAATCATTATTGCCATACCACTTTCTAGCTCCACCACCTTTGTTATAAGCAAACCACTTTTTATTTGATGATACAGCACCTGATATATCTTTAACATCAAAGCAGATTAAGTCGTTGTTACTTTCCCACCATAAACGCAAAAATTTTTCATTGTTCCCTGTCTTCATACCGTTTCTAGAAATTGCTAATTCTTGTAATAGAATTCCGGCTTTGAAGACTTTGATTAACTTATCACTTACCCAATAAGCCACTGGATTCCCTGGAATTTTTGAAAAGTTATTTTGATCTGTTACGTAACAGTTTTTACCATTAAGGAACATCTTTTCTTTTTCTTCTTGTGATGTTGCGCCAATCAATCGGCAGTATTTTCCATTATAATCTTTGATATTGCTTTTACGTACAGTGAAGGTAGTAGTTTGAACTACCTCACCACCAATTTCTTCAAAAGCTCTTGCTCCTAAATGAGCCATATTAACAATGTCATTCTCTAATAATTTATCACGTAATTTTTCAAAACTAGATAAAAACATCCATGAATGTTGAGTGACCATCGCATAGTAGCTATCCTTTTTTACCATTTGATTACAACGTTCTATAAAAACCGCAAATAAGTCTCGTTTACTATCTGGATATTTTTTCTTAACTAACTTTGTTAACTTAGCGTTCATATTCGCTGAACCCATATATGGCGGATTAGTTACTACTACATCATACTTTTGAGATAGCACTTGAGCTACTTGAATGAGTGGACGTAAATTTTCAATTGCTTCGCCATACATAGTCGCTTCGCCTTTAACTTCTTCAAGTCGTGCATACAACATATCCCAATCTTGAGGAGTTATTGTTAAAATTGAACCATACTCTTTAGCATCATATAATTCATCTTTAATTGTAGTTATAGCTTCTTTAAGTTTAGAATCACCATTACTAAATTCATCAATAATTTCATCGTTTATTTTATGATTACTTTCGGTAATCGCATAAATATGAGGTTTAATTCCTCTTTTTAAAAAGCGTCGATCATACTGACATGCTTTCATCATGATTGAGAAGTATGCTAATTGTGCTGCACGTTTATCAATATCTAGACCATATAAGTTATTCTTGACGATACTTGAAACTGCTTCGCGCGTAGTATAACCATAAGTTTCATAAATTTGTACAAGAACATCAAACATATAAGTCAAAACATGTCCACTACCTGAACAAGGATCTATACATAAAAGATCTTCCGGTGTTAAATCCTTATGTTTTTCTCGTATATTATCTAGTTGTGCTTGAACACTTTCTGGTTGTTTTGCATCTTCTAAATAATACTTCCATTGAGATTTCAAATCATCATTAGGATGTCCTTCTAACCACAAACGTCCCAATGAGTTTTCTACCATATACCGTACAATCCAGTCTGGTGTAAATAATTGAGTAGCAGCTGGAATATTTTCTTTTGAAATTTTTGCACTATTACGCTTTGCAAAGACCTCATCTTTCTTCTCACTATTGTAATATTGATATAACCAACCAATGATTTGAACAGCATCTTTCCAGTCTTCTTCTGGAATTAATTCAATCATTTGACGAATAACACTACTTTTCCCTTGAAGTAAGTCATCAGGGAATAGCAATTCTGTGTAATCTTTAATATTTTGAAACATATCAGGTAATACAGCGTTCAAAGCATTACATTGTGTGATTAAAAGATACTTATAAAGCCCTTCATCGTCATTAGCTTCTTTAAATTTATAGACTTTTTCAACATCTAATCCTTCCAGATTATTCATCTGCGTTGCTTCTGTTAAAATCTGAGGCTTAAACTCATTATTACTATTCGTAAAGACACGCACTCTAGTTGGAAGATAGCCATTAACTTCCATAAAACGTAAAGCTACAAATCGATTAAACCAAGTATATGCTACTTCTTCTATAACTTGTTCATAACCCTTATCTTCTACTTTTTTTATTAAAGCTATTCTCTGATTCTTTTCTGTAGGTGAAAAGACATAACCTTCATAACTGTCTGCACTCGGATTTACAGATTTATCGCCTGGAACAATGCCATATTTTGAAGCTTTTTGACTTACCCGAGAAATTAATTCACGACGAGCTTCAGTCGCAAATTTTTTTATTGCATTTTTGTTCATCTACTATACTCCTCTTACTTCAAATTAATTCCGTCACTATCTTTCATCATTGTCATTAAATAATCTCTGACATTCTCTAAGTACTTATCGATATCAGCTTGATCTCTCAATTCTCCAGTAGGAAAGATTTCATCTCTCTGAATATTTTTAATAAATTTCTTTGGTATTGCAGGTGTTACTTCTTTCACACCACTAGGTATTGTTTTAACCCTAGACGCCTTAGCATGTTTGATCTCAGTAACTGTATCATCCTTATAACGATTCATCTTGTTTATAAGGCCATCAAGTGATAGTAAACTTTGCATGTTTTCTAAGTTTTCTTTTCCAGTTTTAAAAGTATTATCTGCCTTTGTTAAATATGGCTTAAGATCATCCCCCTCATCGATCAACTGATGAACTTCTGCCATACATTTCGTAATTACTCGGGTTGTTTCAGCCTTTTTAGCATCTAACAATTTATTATGACTTTCCCTCACTATTTTCATCAAATCATTAAGTTTAGGAATCTCTCTATAAATACTACTTTGTTTAGCTTTTCCTATAACAATCTTTCGGATCTGATTTAGTGCTTCAGTAGCTTCGTCATCTTCTTGAAAATAAATCTCATCATTTTTAAGACTACTTTCCATATCCACAGCTTTGTCAAATACGTCTACTTGGTTCTTAAAGAATTCTTCTACATTTTCCATATTTTCTTTACTATCAAAAAGACGATCTTCTTCTTTAATAATTTTATCTATTAAAGCAATATTATCTTTACTTTGTGAGAGGATTCTATTTATCACATCAATAGCACGTTGAACATACTGACGATCTGGATAGTCATGATTTTCATAACGCTTATTTAAAGTTTCATAGTGAGCCAATTGATTCTCAAATTTTTCTATTATAAATAACACAAGACTGTCTTCATCTTCAGGAATATCCATTACCTCAAAATATTCACTAAGGATATCCTTGACTATTCTTTTATTTTGTTCATCAATAGATTTGCGCTCAGTAATCTTGGTCTTACCTGTTTCACTCTTTTTACGAAGCATATCTACTAATTTATGATTATTTGTTCGAATTACTTCTCCACTATACTTAATAGTAACTTTTTGTTCACTAATTAGCATCGCTGCTACATATGCAATATCGATTTCTCTCCAGCCATAAGGTGCTGCTTGATATCTGCTTTGGATATCGGCCATTGAAGTTGGTAAATTTCTGCTACTTTGCATCTTTATATAGTTTTCCATTTCATCAGCTGCTTCACGATTATCTTCCATACCTGACATAGAATTAACTAAATAGTCACCATTTAATACCGAAATAATTTCTTCATCTGTATTAATATTTTTAGTAATATATCCTAACTTATTGTAAACATTCACTACCAAGTTATCTAATGCTTGAGCAAACACAACTTTAGCACTTTCTGTTTTAATCTTAATAGGTTCTCCATTTACATAAACTTGTGCATTAACGATTGCTTTTTCTAATTCTTTTGTAGCTAATTTCTCATATTTACTAGCTTCTTCTCGATGATTTTGAATAATACTTTTTGCTGAGCTAGTAAATTGATCAACATTATGTTGTTTAACATACTTTCTCACCTTCATAGCATTTTCTAAGTATTCATAGTAGTTAGTATTGTCAAGTACAATATCTACTTCATCTTTCAAGCCCATAAAACGTGCCTGCTCTTTTTCTTCTTTAGGAGTCGCTACTGTCAAGACTCTAACTTTCATATTGCCATTTATTGAGCCGATATTAGTTCTATCTACCATACGATCAAATGGAAAATCATAACCAGAATTCTGACTATAACGATGTTTCTTAGCTGTATAAATATCCTCAAAAATCATTCGTCCAATACGTTCAACAATTTCAGCAGTATCAACTTGTGTATTTTGATAAATATCTCTTTGAATATCTTGTTCTTCATCTGTCAAGAAGTTATATACACCATTTGCTTTACCAATATAATTTTGACTAAATAAGCGATCAAGACTAGTTTCTACACTCTTGCGCACTGCTATTTTATCTAATTGAATACTATCAGCCATAAGAATTACAATATTTTCAAGGTTAGCTGGAATATCATCAATATAGCGAATGAGGTATAGTAACTTCAAAACATTTACGTCTTGTTGTTCGATACCGTCACCATTGTCAGCTGCTCTCTGACAACGTTCAATAACTCGACGAATTGAACTATCTAAAAATGTATGTACTGTGTCGTAGAATAGATAAAATGGAGCTAATGTGTATTCGTCTTTATCTTGAATCTTTTGTACTGCTTCTTGGAATCCTGAAAGCATTGAACGTTCTCCACCAGAAAGATGCTTACCTGAATTACCATGCTTACGAATTTCAGCAAATACTTTTTGAAGAATAATAAATTGATATGATACAAATGGATAATTTCTTGAAAAATCTTCTGGTCCAGTATATCCTTTAATATCTTTAGTTGCATCAGCAAAACTAAATAAATTACGTAACTCAGATGATTTAGCATCATATATTTTTTCTAACTCAATTGTTGCATCTGGTTTTTTCTTCAAGATACGTTTTTGAATAACTTCGTCAGCTGAAGCTGAAGTTAATGATAGTCTAGTTTTAAAACGTGCTTGAATACGAGAAAATTCATCTTGGCGAGCCTTGATAACTTCGTCAATAGCTTCTTGACCTGTACAAATAACCCAAATCTTACCACCACATTCACTACCAATCTTTTCAACTAAAGATTGTAAGTTTAACAAAAGACTTGTATCTCCACCAATATATTGACCAACTTCATCAGCCATAAATACTAAACGAAAATCATCAGGTTTACTGTCTACATATTCTTTCATTTCAGATACAAGTTTAGCTATACTATTTTCTTCACCTTCTTTTTCATCGAACCAACGTCGTGCAACTTTTTCACTCATACCTAGAACTTCTTGTAATGTTTCAACAATACTATCTTCAAGAAATATATAAGAATCTCTACTCTCTAACCAAGGTGTACCATTTTTCTCCATAAATACACGACGAAATTCATCAGTCTTACCTTTTTTATCAATGAACTGCTCTAACCTTGCTAATTTTAGACTATCACCATAGTATCCAAGATAGTTATAAAACATCTTTGAAAACACCTTAAGTACAGCAGTCTGGCTATCTTTTTCGCTTGATCCTTCAATATCAATATTGAAAAGAATTGTATCTGTTTGTCCCTTAGTAGCAGAATCAATCTTCATAAATGTTGCTGGATCATCTTCAAATTTCTTGCGGAATCTTTCAACTGTACTAATACCTTTTACTTTTTTGTTAGCAAGTAAGTAAGATAATATTTTTAGAAAGTGAGATTTACCACTTCCGAAGAACCCTGAAATCCATACCCCAATATCTGACGTAGGTTCATGAAAAGCATCATCATAGTTATTGAAAAAAGTAATAAAATGTTTCTTTAAATCTCTAGTTATAACATACTCATCTAGTTCTTGAGCAATAACATCTTCTGCATCTTGGTCTACTTTAACAACCCCATTAATTTTACGGTTAATATCATCTTGAAATAAATCTTTAATAATCATATTTTTCTCCTTTAAATTATACTAAACGCACGATAGTAAGAATCTTTACCTAATCGGTTAAATAACTGCATGTTTCGGCCATCAAAACTCCCTGGATAAAATACTAAAATTGGAATATCTGGAAATTCAGGTTGCATCGCATTTAAAAGATCATGTACTCTTATGAACGGAAAAACTTCTCCCACACCTGTAATCATGAGTACATCTCCACTTTCATGTGGCTCGTACTTCATCTTATCTACAAAAGTCATATTATTAGCTACTCGGTTTAATTGTTCTTTTAAAAATTGAGCTCCTCTTTTATCTTCCATTGGTGGTATAGCATTTAAAATACGCTTATCTTCACAGATAGAAATAAATATCTTATATAAGTTATACTCTATTGGATGAAATTCTAAAGATTTGTTAGTCATAATTTGCTCTATGAAATGTCTAATAGTCATTTCATCAGCAGGATCATAACAAAAAATCCTTATATTCACTTCATTACTTAACCCTTTCCCTTCAAGAAATTCTGGCTCTTGTATCGTTTTTCTAAGATTATCTAATCTTTCTTTTAAATTGTTCATTCAGAATCCCTCCTATGAGAAACAATTAAACGCAGAAAGAGCTATCTCATCACCTTTTTGGCGAATTGCATTCTCCAATATTGGATGAATCCACACTGGATTAAGTTTAGTTGCTCTTGCATTATCTAAGTATTCATTTTCTACTAAAGTTTTCTTGATAACTTGTTTTAATTTCGAAATCGTCGAATCACTCCAAGTTGCCACCCAATCATCTTGTTCCTGCAAACGAGAGAAATAGCTATTTATATCTATTTTTCCAAAAGTTAAATCTGATAATCTATATTTTTCGCCTATAACAGTAATCATAAAATCCCAAACTAAGCGATATTGTTTCATCATCGCATATAAGCAAATCTGTTTTGCTACATCAAATGGTTGAGTAGCGATTGCTTGCACTAGGGCATCATCCTCTAAAGCATCTAATCTTCTTAGACAAATACGTACTGTTCTTTTTAAAGATTTTTCTGTTGGATATTGAAATAAGTTGTCTGAAACAATACGTTCCATTAATTCTTCAGTAGAACATCCTTCGTGAAGTAACTTTGCTGTAGTGCGTACTTCATGAAATAAAAATTGTTCTCTAGTCATAGTAGCACTATATGGACTTTTACTTTTTAAAATAGCTTTATTATTATCCATTTGAATCCTCCTGATGAATTTTAATTTCATTATTTACTACATCTTCATCAGTTATAGTTTCTAAGATATCACTAATTTGACAATTCAAAGCTGTACAGATTTTCAATAATACATCTGTAGTAATATTTTCCCCTTTTCCTAGCTTTGCGATTGAAGACGTGCTTATTCCACTTAGTTCTCTTAAATCTTTCTTATTCATTCCCCTATCAATAAGCAACTTCCACAATGGATTATAACTAATACGCATTGGATAACCTCCATCCTAAGTAATACGGTCTCTTTTATATAATCGTTATTAAACTATAAAAAATAATTACTTTATCCTATTAATTTTATCATAGAAATTTGCTTTTATCGATTTAAAATTTGCTATCGCAGATTTAAGTTTAACGTACACATTTTTAATCTAATCAAAAAATAACACAAACGATTATAATATAGCTATTTTATTTTCTCCTTTTTCCCCATTTTTCCATTCTAGACACAGGACCAATCTTCTAATTTATGCAAAAATTTGGTTTTTAATCTAAGAAATCGATTATTTGCACAAATTTTCTAATTTCTTCTATATCTAAATTGGTAAATTTTGCTTATTAATAATTTAAAGCTTTAGTTTTAACTTTTATTATTTTTTAGCTAAACATACCTATCCCCTTTTTTAAGTTTATTTATTTTTATTCAACCACATTTATTCTGGTCACCCTCTTTCTTAATTCATTTACCTTACATCTACAATTATATATGGTATTTAAAATACCAACAAATCTTCAAAAAAAATTTTTATTTTTTGAATTATTCTTTGTCAATACTTTTTTTACAACTTATAAAAAATAAAGTCTTAGAAATTTATACAAGGTTCTTTCTATAACACTAAAATTCAAAAAAGTCAAATCGATTAATAAAATTCTTTATTATTCTTTGTCAATACTTTTTATAAAAATTACAAAAACTTAAATAAGAAAATAGAAATTATGATTCTTTGTCAATCTCCATCAAACCTAAATCTTCCATCAAATTCTTCAATGTTGCATCAGTTTGACTTAGTTTTTCATCTAATTTTTCAAGATTCTTTATTTCTTCTTGATAATCTAATTTTTCTTTAAACTTATACTGATTTACATAACGTGCTACTGATAGGTTGAAGTCATTTTTCTCAATTTCTTCATAGCTCGCCATATGTGAGAAGCCCTGTTCTTCTTTCTTCTCATTAAATGTATCTACAATTTTATCGACATTAACTTCTGTCAGAATATTTTCCAAACCTTTTTTCTCGTACTCTTGACTCGCATTAATAAAGAAAACATCTCTATCTTCTGATGATTTTCTAAGTACTAATAAACAAGTTGCGATTGTCGTCGAGATTTTCGTATTGCCTGGCAACTGAATCACTGCTCTAATCTTTCCATTTTCTAGAAGCTTACGCCTAATATTGTATTCTTTCGCTCCTCTAAATAACGTACCTTGAACAACTGACACAACCATCATTCCATCATCTGACAATTTATCGATTCCATCCAAAATGAATCCCCAATCTGCTCTATTAGGTAAATCTCCATAATCTTGATAACGTTTATCTTGACTTGAATTTTTATCAATGTTCCATTTCATACTCATTGGTGGATCAGACACTACTATATCAGCCTTGCCAAATTCCCAGTTGTCAGCCAATGTATTTGCATTTTTAAATTCAAATTTATCATCAGCTACATCATTAATTATTGCGTTCATAATGGCTATTTTTATCACTTGAGTATTGATTTCTTGCCCATAATATTTATTTTCTTTAAGTGCAGCTCGATTTATACCTAACAGTAAACTCGCTGTTCCTAAAGCTGGATCATAAATTGATACTCCTTCTTTTTTACTTCCAACTAATTTAGTAATCAACTTACGGATATTTTTCGAAGTATAATCGTAATTATCCCTAGCGCCACTGCTTCGCTTAATTATTTCTAAATTTTCTTCAAAACTTACTTCATTACGTGAATCTATCTTTTCAAAAGCAGTTTCGCTCGGTAAACTTGAAGTACTTCCTCTAACATCTTGGAAGATATTTTTTAATTTTGGATTTTTTTCTTCTATATTATATAGGGATTTTACGAGTTCAACATATTCGAATTTATTAGCTTTATACATTTGGTAATGATGATAATATGTATCTTGTGGTGCTATTATGAATTGAGCATTTTGAACCGTTTCCTTACTTTCCTCATATTTTTTCTGTACTTCTAAAATGCTGCCATCTTTATCAAATTTTCGTAAAACTTTTTGTGAAATTGATTGATAAAATGCCATTAACACATAAAAGTCATGAATAGTGATATAGCTATCTTTAGCTGCTAATCTTTCTTCTAAATCCTTATCCATATTAAACCGCCTCTCTGTTGTTTAAATCTTTTTCCCCTAACATTTGTAAGTATAGGTCTCTTTCTAACTCCGCTTTTTCCATAGCTAATGTATACTTTTTCATAATTTGCTTGTAAGCTTCCCCTATCCTCTTTTGATCAGCTATTTCTGGCAAATTAATCTCTAAATCTTCAAGGTTCGCTTTAGTTAATTTTCTAATAACAGATCCATCCATAATGGCTGCTTCTTGGTATCTAATATATTCGGACTTATTTAATAGATAGCATAAATACCAAGGGTCTAATGTATTCTCATCAAGGATATTTAAACGAAGAAAAATTTGATTAAGCATCTTACCAGCATTTCTAGAATGAACAACACTTGCTAGATTACTTACAGTATTTATCACAATATCTCCCCTTGCTGTAATACTTTTACCACTAGCCTTATCGTGTTGATAATCCTCACCATGCCCCAAGTCATAATTGACATCTTCTATGGTATATAACGTATGATTTTGATCCTTTACACGAACTGAATTAATTCCACTTTCTATTTTTACCAATTCGTTCAACTTCATAAAATTTTCGACTCCTTATTTATTTTATATTTTTGTAATTAAGTCCTATTACATATTGCAATTTTATTATATCTCACTTTTCTAAAAATTCAACAATTTTTTGGTAATTTCGTTATATTACTTGAAAATAATTTTGGAGGTCCACAATATTCAATCAAAAATAGATTACTGATATATTTAATTCAACTAAATAATTAGAGAGGTGATGACTAGTGCCAAGAAAAAGCACAAAATTATTCCATAAATACTATAAAGAATGGATTGAACTATATAAGAAAGATGCAGTACGCCATGCAACATTGATAAAATATGAACTTGCTCATAAACACGTTAAAGAACTTTGTCCTGACTTACATTTACATCAAATTGATCGTAAAAACTATCAATTACTTTTAAATAAATTTGCTGAAAATCATGCGCACGAAACAACACTTGATTTCCATCATCATTTAAAAACATGCCTTGTAGATGCATATGAAGATGGGATAATTAGAGTTAATCCTACAAGAAAGGCTATTATTAAAGGAAATCAAAAAAGAAAGAAAAAGAAGAAATTTTTAAATATGGATGAACTACAGGCTTTATTATCTGAATTGAACTTGTCTTCTGAAGTAAATTGGGATTGGTTTATCTATCTAATTAGCAAAACTGGTCTGAGATTTGCCGAAGCGTTGGCCCTAACACCTGCTGACTTTGACTATGAAAATCAACAAATAAACATTAATAAATCTTGGAACTACAAGTTCAAAGATTATGGCTTTCAACCCACCAAAAATAAAAGCTCTAATCGGAAAATTTTCGTTGATGATAGTACTTTAAAAGCTTTCAAAAAATTGATAAAAGAAAAAGACCCCGATCAACCTATTTTCGTTAATCAGGATCAAAAAATTTTCAACTCTACCGTCAACAGCAGACTGGCAACCTTATGTCGGCATGCCAATATTCCTACAATCTCTATTCATGGATTAAGACACACGCATGCATCGCTACTACTATTTCAGGGTGTATCAGTCCTTAGTGTGTCACGAAGATTGGGACATGCTAATGTTACAACTACTCAAGAAACATACCTACATATTATCAAGGAACTTGAAACTAAAGATAATCGAAAAATTTTGAAGCATTTGAAAGAATTATAAAAAATAATATCTTGTTTTACATATTCCAATAACTCAAAAGGCACTCTGTCTCTACTTAACTAGTAGTAGAAACAAAGTGCCTTAACTTATATTTAATGTACCTAGTAATTCATCTATTCACTTATTATCTTTAATACTTTAGGATATGTGATAGAATGATTAGCTATTATATCCAAAAACTCAATACCTTTAATATATCCATCATCAGACAACATATTTAGTGTTTGATAATATTGTCTACCTAGCATATTAGCATTAAGTAACCCAATATTAGGTTCTAAACCATTCTCGTAACAATCGTTCAAGTACTTTAGAATTTTAGTTGCTACTTTTGCATAACTGGATATTATCATCATCTAGCTCAATTCAAATTCAATAAAATGTTCTAACAAAGTTTTTCCTTTGATTTTTGTATTCATTATTATTTCAGGATTTTCTGAAGGAATATATATTATTTTATCAGAATAAAATTGATACGTTATCCACCCCTTTTTATCTTCATATCCTCGATTAGCAGAAGTAGGTCCTAAATACCAATAATGTGAACCAATTTCAAACTCTAACTCTTCATTTACTTCTAATGCCAAACGGAACCTATCAATAATTTCTTCACTAGTCAAACTTCTCACCATCCTTTATAATTCTTTCGTCAAATCTCTATCAATAATTTTACCATCTTCATTATATTTCCAAACATGAGTATATGGTACTCTTTATGAATTTTAGTATTACCATGATTAGTTAAGTCTATGTCTTTAATTGAATTTCTATTTTCATCATAAAGTCTAGATTTACCAATCTTTCCTTTATATTTTTTGCCAATAAAAGAACTATCTCTATTTTTTATAGGTATTGAATGTTCTTCAAATCCTATAGATTTAAAATCAGCTCTAGATACCTTTTCAGTATCCTCTTTACTATCACACTTACTAATACTAGATACAACTTCTGCAGAGCTAATACTTTCTTTAATCTATCTGCTTTTTCGTCGATTTCTACTTCAGTAGGAATCGACGAAAACAACAATTAGAAAATCATCAGCACGTTTTATCACTTCATATCATCCATCTCCATTCAAATTTTAGGTACAAAAAAAGCACCCAATCTCTTGGATACTTACAAGAATATGAAGGCAGGTAAGAATTGCACTTACATCTACCAATCAACTAAATGATTGTTGTTTTCCCCTTGTTAAACTACTTTGCCTTCATTTTGCTCTATTATACTATTCCATATATTATTTTTCAATTCGTATTTACTGCTGCTTTCCGTCTTAACATATAAATAAGGCATGACTCCTACTAGAATCATACCTTACTTATTTATATCCTTATTTCAAAAACTTGCTATTAGCTGTTACACCAAATGCTTGTGCCAATTCCTTAAGTTCTTCATCTGTAATATCTCGTAAAATATTACCACCTTGTGCTTGAATAGTCGTAAAGATTAATGCAGCTTTTTCAACTGTTTCAATCAATCCAAATGTTTCATCAGGATCTGAACCAACAGCGAAAATACCATGATGTGGCCACATAACTACTTTAAATTCACTCATCTTGGCTGCAGTTGCTTCGCCAATTTCATTTGTTCCTGGCGTCATATATGGAATAATACCTATGCCTTCAGGGAAAACTACTAATGATTCAGCTTGCATTTTCCATAAAATTCTTGAAAGACGTTTTTCATCTAAAGTTTGTGTAAATGACATCGCAATAAAATTAGTAGGATGGCAATGCATTACTACACGTTGATTTTCGTCTGTTTTTAAACGTTCAATATGTGACATCAAATGAGTAGGAAATTCACTTGTTGGTTTAGCACCATCTTCATATCCCCAATGTAAATCAGCGTGTTTACCATCTTCAGTAATTTTAACCAACCCTACATCTTCTGTTGGTCTTGAAATTACATTTCTAAAATATCTGCCAGTTCCTGTAACCAAGAAATATTGACCTGCGACAGCTTTAGCATCAAAACCTAAATCAAAAGTTCGTTTTACTTCTTTAACATCGTCAAAATCTTTCAATTCATCTTCAGTAATACGAATACTGATATTACCACCGTTACGTTCATCCCAACCATTATCGTATGATTGTTTAGTTACATTACAAATATCTCTCATAAATTTAGAATCAATAAATTTCATTACATACTCTCTTCTTTCCACTAAAATTAAGTCAGCCTATCCCGTACAAAATAATATTTTGTGACTGACTTAATCCTAATTTATTTTCTAGTTACGTTTAAATTGAACATCTTTTTCATAGCGACGAATTTCATCCATCCAGTCTAAACCTACTGGAACATTATTACGTTGACAGAATTCATCCCAAACTGCGCCAAATGGGAATGACTTCAATTCTTCAGTAACTGCTAGACGTTTTGTGAAGTCATATTCATTTTCAGCCTTCTTCAAGTCATCAATTGGTGCTAACATTGCTTGTAACAATGCCTTTTGTGTAGAACGTGCACCAATTACCCATGCAGCAACACGGTTAATTGTAGCGTCAAAGAAGTCTAGTCCAATATTTGTCTTAGATAGCAAATCATCGCGAACTAATGAACGAGTAATTCTTACTAATGCATCATCAAAGATTACTACATGATCACTATCCCAACGTACTGGACGAGAAACATGTAACATCAAACCTTTACCGAATGGCATAAATGCTGAGAAGTTATCTGAAACATCTTCTGTTGGATGCCAATGACCTGCATCAATTGTCCATAACTTATCACGTGTAATAGCATAGTTGTTATAGAATAGATGAGAACCTACAGTATATGATTCAATACCTGTACCAAACAATTTACCTTCAAAGGCTTCAATTGTATTCTTTTCATCATATTTTTCTTTGATAATTTCATCTAATGATTCAATCAAACGTTTGCGTGGAGAAAGTTTATCAATTGGATTATCTTTAAATCCATCTGGAATCCAGAAGTTATTAACTGATTGTTGTCCTAATTCTTCACCAAAGTAGTTAGAAATTGCTCTTGATTGCTTACCTACTTTAATCCAAAAATCTCTAATTTCTTTTTCTGGACTTGCCAAAGTAAAGTTATGTTTTACTTTAGGATGTGAGAAGAAAGTACCATTCATATCAAGACCAACGCCTTCTTCTTTAGCCCAATCAACCCAATATTTGAAGTCTTCTGGTCCAACTTCATCGAAATCTTTCTTTCTATCTGTTACCGCATACAAAGTATGTAATTGAATTTTATGTTTACCTGGAATCAAAGACAATCCTTCATGTAAATCTTGTGTCAATTCATCAGGAGTTCTTGCAATTCCTGGATAATTACCAGATACTCCAATACCCCCTGTTAGTTCTTGGTCTGGATTTAAGAAGCCATGAATATCATCGCCTTGCCAACTGTGAATTGACAATTTTACTTTACTTAACTGTTCAATAGCTTTTTCTGTATCTACACCGATTTCTGCATAACGTTCTTTTGCTACTTCATATGCGCTTTCTACTTCTTGTTCTTTAACCATTATTTTTTCCTCCTAGTCTAAATGAAATACTTCTGGTAAATCGAATGTTACAGGACTCTTATCTGGATTAGTGTCCATCAATGGTGCCATATATGCCCACCATTCTTTGCATGCATCCATTTCTGCAATTGCCTTATATTTATCCATATCATCTACTTCTAAATATGCGAATAAAGTACCTGTCTTCTTATCCAAGTAAATTGAATAGTTATGTGCTCCTGCTTCCTTTAATGCTTTCTTCATTTCTGGAAACTTAACTGGTAAATCACTATGTCTTTTTTCATATTCATCATAATAATTAGGATTTACATGCATAATTTGTCCAAGTCTTACTGTCATTTCATTAGCCTCTTTCCTTATTTAAAAACTGTTGATATTCTGCTAAAACTTTAGAATACTTACCTTGCTCTGGTGTGTAATGTTTAATATCAAATGAATCAGAAATAATTCTTCTTCCTAAGTAAACATTTAATACATCGCCAGCTGTTATCATTTGTACTAAAATATTTCCGATTGCTGTAGCTTCGCTAGGGCCCGCATACACATCTACATTTGCGATTGTACTTGTAAGTTGATTCATCAATGCTACGTTAGAACCACCACCAACTATGTTCAAAGTATCAATATGATAGCCCATAATGTCATCTAACTTACTAATCTCATTTGCGTAGAATAACGCTAAGTTTGAATAAATAGCCATCATAATTTCCCCAGGTGTTTCTGGAACTTTTTGTCCTGTTTCTCGACAATAGGCTTGAATTTCTTGAATCATATTTCCTGGATTTTGGAAGCGTTGATCGTTGACATTTATAAATTGCTCAAACGGTTCTACCTCACCAGCTAATTCTGCCAATTCACCAAAACTATATTGGTCATTTAGTTCTTTCTTTACACATTGAGCCATCCAGAGACCCATAATATTTTTTAGGAATCTATATGTTCCATAAGCTCCCCATTCATTTGTGTAATTTTCTTTAAAGGCTTTTGCCCCATTTTCTGGAATATTTAATTCAGTTCCAATTAATGACCAAGTTCCTGAACTTAAATATGCCCAATGTTGGCCTTCACATGGTGTCCCAATAACTGCCGAAGCTGTATCATGAGTTGCTACTGTTACAACATTTACTTTTGGTAATTCATATTTGCTGTACCAATCTTCTTTTAAATTTCCTAAAACTATTCCAGCATCTACTAATTTTGCAAATTGATCTGATGATACATTGACTTTTTCTAATAGATTTTTATCAAATAATCCTTCTCTTAAACTCAACATTTGCGTAGTGGAAGCGTTTGTAATTTCAGTTACAGCTTTTCCTGTGAGAATGTATCCTATATAATCAGGAATCATCATAATTTTATCTGTTTTCTTCAATAACTCTTTATCTTCTTCAAATAATTGGTACAAAGTATTAAAGTTTAAGAACTGAATTCCTGTTTTCTTATAGATATATTCCTTAGAAACCTCAGTTGTTAATTCATTAATTGAATTACTTGTTCTTTTATCTCGGTAACTAATTGGATCTTGTAATTTCTTTCCATCCTTACCAACTAGTACATAATCTACAGCCCAAGTATCAATTCCTAAGCTGACTTCTGTATATCCAGATTCTTTTATTTTTTCTAACCCTTTAAAAATTTCATCAATTAAATAATCAATATTCCATCTGTCGTGATTATTTTTAAATTCAAATCCGTTTTTGAAACGATGCATTTCTTGAAGCTTAAGCTTTCCGTCTTCTAATTGTCCTAGCATAAGACGTCCACTAGATGCACCAATATCTACTGCAACATATGCTTTCAATGAGTTCACCTTCTTCCAATTTATTTTTCACTATCTCCATAACGTTCTTTTGTAATTTCATCCAAAGATTTTCCTCTTGTCTTAGGTGTCCACAATGTACCGATTACTAGAGAAACTACTAATAAACCAATCATGAAAGTTCCAGCTGCTTTGAAGCCCATGTTTTGTAAAATAAGTGGGAAGAAAATGGACCAGATACCTGCACTACCACGAACAACGAAGAACATAACACCTTGAGATCCTGCACGATACTTAGTTGGGAATAATTCTGTTGCCCATAATGCGTACCAAGCTTGCGCACCAATACCTGCAGAGATACCCCAGATCACAACGAATGCGATTAAAGCTGTCCAACTCATACCAACATAAGTTAGAATTAACCATGAAATTACTGCCATTGCAGCACCTACAAAGTAAAATCCTCTATGGTTAACCTTATCCCCATACATAGCAAAGCCAAAATATCCTGCTAAAGCTGTAAAGATCCAAAGAACTGCTTGTAGTAAGTTAGCTTGAAGATTTGATAAACCACCAACAGTTTCATAAACAAATGGCATGAAGAATCCCATTGCTCCGGCTACTAAGTTCCAGAACATATATACACCAATCAAGAATAATACCGATTTAACACTTACTGCGTTTGAGAATAAGTCTTTATATGGATGAGGTCTTTCGCCTGTTTTCTTTTCTTTTTGCTTTTGTTCTACCCATTCTTGAGATTCATCTAATCCTCTTTGCAATAACCAAGCTATAAATGCAATTAAAGTTAATAATGCAAATAAAATTCTATTTCCTAATAAACCTAGTGGAGCAAGTAACGTTCCGGCAACGAAGATAATAACTGGACCCATTGACCATGAAAACTGGGAAATACCAATATTTTTAGCACGATTTCCTTCGTCTGATGTTTCTGAAATATATGTCCATGAAGCTGGAACCCCTGCCCCAACTGCGATACCTGTGATTATAAATCCAGCTAAAAGCATTGGGAAATTCATTGAAAATACAACAATTAAAGTTCCTAGCATATATACCAGCATGTCATATGTGTAAATTACTTTTCTACCATACTTATCTGAAAGATGACCACCTATTAAAGCCCCTATCGCTGATCCAAAAGCATTAGCACTCAAAGCTCCTAAAAGTCCAACTTGAAAATTATCTAGTTTTAATGCAGAAGTCCATAAAGTTAAACCACTAGCACCAGCTACAATACAGCTTGAATCTAAAAAGTTAGTTAATGATACTGCCCAAGTAGCAAATTTTTTGTTACTAGCCATGTTTTTTCACTCCTAAATAATAAATTTAAGATAGCGCTCTCTTGTTTACATTTACAATATTAACCGTTTTCAAAACTAAATAAAATGTCATTAACACTCTAAAATGGTATCATTTTTTAATGTTGAGTTTTACTTACTTTTTGTTGTTATTGATTAAATAAAGCTACTATATTAAAATAATCTTGGACCATAAGAAGTTATATTAGTATCATTTTCTACGATTTTATATAACAAAATTTAACATATTTATATTTAGGGGTTGATTCTGTGATTGATAGAAAGATATTAAATTCATTATTCGAATATACAGAGATTGAAAAAGAACAAAAGGCTACTCATACTTTTATTGAAGATTTGCCTATTTCGGCTATCGATATTGATCAAAGTTACCATAATGCAGCTCCAACAATTAATCAAAGTTTGTTTAAACATAACGCTGTATATATTAGTAAACACAATCGTTTTGCTGATTATCCACGACATACCCATGAATTTCTAGAAATTAACTATATGGTTACCGGAGCTTGTAAGCAAATTGTTAATGGTGAGGTTGTTACTCTCAATGCCGGCGATATTCTTTTGATGGATATTGGTTGTTCTCATTCTATTCATGAACTATCAGAAGATGACATTTTGATAAATCTACTCTTCAGAGATAAGGATATCTCTTTTGATTTTCTAGGTAGTATGCATAGTGAAAACAGCTCTGTTTTTGAATTCTTTTTAAATGTTTCTCTAAAAAACGAGAATAAGAGAAAATACTTTATTTTCCCACATAACAGAGACATTACTAAAACGATGGATCAAATTATTGATGAGTATTATTTACAAAGGCCTTACGCCTACCCTATTATTAACTCTTATCTTAAGATTCTTTTATCAAAAATCATGAGATACTATCCTTTACCAACAAACCAAATTAAGGATTATCGGCAAAAAATAATACTAAATATTATTGAAGATATTTCCAAAAATTATATTGATATTACCTTACCTGATCTGGCTAAAAAGTACGGTTACAGTGAAAATTATTTAAGCTCTTTGATAAAAGATGTTACTGGTAAAAATTTCGTTCAACTACGAACACAACATCGCTTAAAAGAAGCAAGATATTTACTAAAATCAACTGATTTTCCAATTTCGGAAATTAGCCAATTAGTAGGGATCAACAATAAAAATTCCTTTTATAAGAAATTTAAAGAAGAGTACGGTTGTTTACCTTCTGAAGTTAGGGATTCTTCTAAGAGAAAAAATGACCTTCAATCATCACTGAAAGGACTTATCTAATCATGTATATAGATTTTAGAAAACGTTTTATGTTTTTAGTTCTTTCATTACTTATTAATGCTACTGGTCATGCTTTGACTATCTCTACTAATCTTGGGAGCGCCGTTTGGACCGCATCAGCAGTTAATATCAATAATTGTTTTTCTATTAATAGTTTGAGTTTGGTAATTTTCTTAGAAGGTTTGGCCGTTAACTGCCTAGTTTCTTTGATAGATAAAAAGCGAAAGATTTCTAAATTTTTATTAGATTTATTATTTATTACACCATTTAGCATTTTAGTTCAATATTTTACTAATTGTTTAGAAGGATTAAATTTACAACTCCAATTACTTTTAATTCGCATTGTTTTAGATATTCTAGGAATTGTATTTATATCATTAGCAACGTCATTATATCAGCGTGCTAACATAGTTTTGCATCCTAATGATGATTTCATGCAAACTATTAGATTTATGTTCTTGCATGGCGATGCTACTAAAGCACAGATAATACATTTCCTAGTTCCACTAAGTATTATTGTAATTACCACTGTTATTTCACATGCAATTTGGGCTGTAGGAATTGGAACTATTATCTCATTTTTCTTCCAGGGATCTATGATTAAGTGGTTTGACATACATGCATTTAAGCACCTTAAACATTATGATATCTAAAAAGCCTGATCTCGGTAAATTCCGAAATCAGGTTTATTTTTATGCTATATATAAAAAAGTTCAGATTATTAGGAATAATTCTTAATAGTCTGAACTTCATTTATTCTATTCACCTGGTTGATATTCTTTATCGATAATTAATACTGGCTTAATTGTCTTACCAGAAACAGAATCTTGATTTGCTTGATTGATATCTTCAAAATCATAGAATTTTTCAGTCTTGTCGAAATCAAACCATCCTAGTTTGTAGAATTCAATTAAACGAGGAATATCAATTTGAGGGATGGAGTCACCCATGTTTACACCAACAATCTTCTTGTCGTCTACACATAAATCATTCCAAGTAGAGATTTCAATTAAGTGTGGTGTTACCGCAATTGCTGCACATGTACCACCTTGTGCTAAAGCGTCAACTCCATTCTTAATAACTGCTGGCAAACCTGTTGTATCTACAGTCCAATCTACACCATATCCATTGGTTAATTCCTTGATCTTAGCAACTGCATCTTCTTCCTTGCTGTTAATAGTATGAGTTGCTCCTAATTCCTTAGCTAATTCCAATCTTTCAGGTACGATATCTACAGCGATAACTTTGATACATCCAGAAATACGTCCTGCCATCATAGCAGCTAACCCTACAGCACCTGTACCAAATACTGCAATTGTATCACCTGGTTTTGGTTTTAGTGTATTCAAAACTGTTCCAGAACCTGTAACATAGCCACAACCTAATGGTCCAAGTTTACGTAGGTCTAGATTTTTATCAACCTTTACAGCATTGCGTTGATCTACCACTGTTGTTGTTGTGAATGATGACTGATTAAACATATCAGAAATATGCTTACCATTTTCTTGAAAATGATCATCACCATCTGCACGAGTTCCTGACAAATTATATTTAGCATAACTTCTACATTGAGTTGGTACACCTTTTAAGCAATTGTCACATGTTCCATCTGAGTAGAAAGAAAGAATTACATGATCACCTGGTTTAAAGTTTTTAACTTCACTACCAACTTTTTCAACAATTCCTGAACCTTCATGACCTAGAATAACTGGATAACCTAGCGAGGCATCGCCCTTACGGATGGCTTCATCGGAATGACAGATACCTGATGCTACCATGTGAATTTGTAAGTCTGTTGGTCCTACTTCATGAAGATCAATATTATCTTTAATTTCAAATGGTGCTCCCACTTCTTCTACTACTGCTACTTTTATTTTCATAATTAATTACCACCTTTGATATCGTTTACAATTATATTTTATTTATTTGTGAATTCTTTCTCAATATCAAAAATAGTTAATTTGGGTGTCATTTTTTAATGTTATCTTAGCTTAGTTACCTCATTTAAAGTTTAAAATGACTTCATTATAATTTTTCGTTAATACATTTATGTATATAAATGTACAAAAAATAAATTTCTTACATATACTTTATATATTTATCTATACAATGTTTAAGAACAGATATTATACCAATATTTTTAGTCAGCCATAAGATATAACCTATGTTAAAAATAACAAATTAGTAACGATAGAGTTTATCATGATATAATATTAGTAAAAATATTTAGGATGTGATTTTATGAAATTGATTAATGAATTTACCGTTACTTTTATGGCTTTTTTTGCAATTATGAATCCCATTGCTAATTTACCTGTCTTTATTAGTTTAACAAGTGGTCAAAATCTAAAAACAGTTAAGAATATAGCCTTCCATGCACTAACAATTGCCGTAATTATCGTTTCTATTTTTGCATTAGGCGGGAAAACTATACTTAATATTTTTGGAATTAATTTAGCCGCCTTACGAATTGTTGGTGGATTCTTAGTGGGGCTAATTGGCTATCACATGTTACAAGGTAATACTTCTTCTTTACAACACAATGTTTCATCAAAAGAACCAAAAATTGACAATAATATCAATATTGCAGTGTCACCATTAGCTATGCCTATTTTAGCCGGCCCTGGAACAATTGCAACAACTATGAATTTAGCAGTATCTATCAATCCTTTAATTGTTATAATTTCTTTTATAACATTATCAATAATCACTTATTTTTTATTTACTTACAGCGAGCTAGTTGTGGCTAAACTAGGACAAAATTTAATGAATGTTATTACTAGAATGATGGGCTTAATTTTAGCAACGATTGGCGTTCATATGGCTATTCTAGGATTACAATCAGCTTTTCCTATTTTTAAATAAAAGTTTTAATTAACCATTAACACTCTTACGACTATTACTTGTGGAGTATCTCTATCAAATATATAAATTTTTAAACAACTTATTTTCCCTGTATTGAAGTGAACCCCCATAGTTGGACAAAAATTCTAACTATGGGGGTTCATTTCAATGACTTTAAATCTTCACGAGCTATTTTTATATCATTTAATACAGTATTTTTTGTTACATTTAACTCTTCTGCTATTTTAGATAGTAAAATTTTTTCTTTTGATGTTAATAAAACTAATAAAATTAGCTCTATTCTCTCTCTTGAAGTATGAAAAAGCATCATATTTTCTTCATCTGTTACTTGTAGAATTTTTAAAACTTCTTTTTCGAAATAAAATTTACCATTTTTCTTAGTAATTGGTTGAATATTATTTAACTCCAACCAATCATTAATTTTTTCAATACTATAATCTAGTTTTCTTTTTGTTAAATTTAATTTTTCTATTAGATATTTATCTTTTATAGTGGGATTCTTTACAATTTCATTCAAGATAATATAATCTCTTCTATTCACTATTATCACCTCCTTGATTTATAGTATAGTTTATATAATTATGGAACTAAATAATTATATTTGTTGTTTTTTTTAATCGGTTACAACAAAAACTGTGATGATTTATGAAATTACTTATTTTTCTTCGCTAAAATTCTCCATAAAAAATTAGGTATTAAACACAAATACGTCTAATACCTAATTAATATGATATCTATAATTTCTATTGTATTACTGCTTGATTTTTACGGAAATTTTAACTACTTTTATTAAACTATTTTCGATTAACTTTTATTACATATCTAAATGTTGGTCCATCTTGATCAACACTAAGAACTTCATGTCCTCGATTTTCAGCATCAACTGGAATAGCATTAATAGATTGAGGACAGTCACTAAAAATTTCAATTACTTCCCCATCTTTCATCTTGTCATATGCTTTTATACTTGCCATTCCTGGAAATGGACAAGGTTCTCCTAACATATCTAACGTATAATCAATATTTACATTTTCACTCATAATTGCACCTTCTAAATATTATTGCTTATTCTTTTTAAAGAAAAATCTTTGCCACCAAATTGTCAATAGGAATGCAATTCCTAATAAGATATAAGTAACTGCTAGTCCACCTGTATATCCAAATGTTTTCAATAAGTTTACTTTTGGATATGGATAAACCATAACAGGAGCTATTTTATTCCAAACTAACACTAATAAAATAGAACCTATTACATTTCCAAGACCTACTAACATATAATGTACTTGACCTTCCATCGCTCTATACATCCAACCGGTTTCACAACCACCAGCGATTACAATTCCAACACCAAAAAGGAAACCACCTATAACTACATTAGGTCCTACCCAAAAAATAAGTGGAGTTCTACCAAAAAGAATAAAACTGAATGTACCGAGAGAACTAATAGCCATACCTGCAATAATTGCTTGCATCATATTAGTTCTACCAGCTAACCATAAATCTCTAAAACCAGATGTAAAGCAAATTTGGCCCTTTTCTAGAAGAAAACCAAATAGTAAACCAAATAAACTTGCCATACCTAGTACTAATTGCATTCTAAAAGAGTGTACAAATAGTAATATTACTAATAAACATCCTATTGCAATATAAATCTTATTCTTCATATCACTATTTTTTGCCTGATAAGTATATTTAGATTTTCCATTTTTATTCTTTTTCATAACCATTTTAGTTTGGAAAAGTGGCAAACTTATTATCTTTGTTCCTACATAAGTTCCACATCCCATAAAGATTGCAAATATCCATGCGTGGAATGAGAATTGTGGGATTCCTGTAAAGAATGCAGCCAAATTACATCCCATCGCAAGACGTGCACCAAATCCAGCAATAATACCACCTATAATTGCTTGAAAGACACGTACCATAGATTGTGGTACTCTAAACTTAATATTATTAGATAAAGCAGCAGCTATAAACATTCCTAAGAACATTCCTAGAATCATTACTCCATCTACTCTAGTAAGTATAGTTCCTTTATAATGAATTAATTTTAAATAACTATATTTACTTATATCTACACCGCACATTTTCATTAGGGATGCTCCCCAACGTGTAAATTCACCAGTAACTGCCCAGAAGGCTCCTGTTATTCCAAAATAGTAGGCAGCTAATACCCCTAAAATTACTGTTACTGGCATTGGTTTCCATGTCTTTCTTAGCTTCTCAATCATACTACATAATTCTCCCAACAAAAGAGCCCTAAGTCTATTTGGTACCAAATCATGTAATACTTGATAAGATATCTTAAACAGACTTAGAGCTCAATAATATTAATTAACTTTAATCGAGTATTCCTGTTTATCAGTAATTACTCCAATATCATTTGCTGTTACACCTTTTTCGCGCAACTCTTTTACTAAAGATAATGCTTTATCTTCAGAAATACTTATTAACAATCCACCTGATGTTTGAGGATCATAAAGAATCTCTTCCATAGCATAATCGTCAATCTTGAAATCAATGCTACCTTCTAGATATTCTCTATTCTTTTGACCTCCACCAGTAGTCAAAAATTGTTGTGCATACTCATATGCCCCATCAATGATTGGCAATTTATTTACACTAACAATTGCAGAAAACTTATCATTTAACATCTCTTTTAAATGACCTAGCAATCCAAAGCCGGTTACATCTGTACAAGCAGAAACACCGTACTTTCTCATTACTTCAGAAGCAGTTCTATTTAAAGTAGTCATCGACTTCACTGTTTTTTTAAAGTTCTCTTCTGTTGCTTCACCAGCATTATATGCTGAAACTATAATTCCTACACCTAAAGGCTTAGTTAAAATTAAATGATCCCCTGCATTAACAGTATTATTTTTAATGAGACCATCTAATTTAACTTTCCCTGTTACAGATAATCCATACTTAACACTATTATCCGAAATCGTATGTCCACCAGCAATTATACCGCCAGCAGCGTTTACAACCTCTTGTCCACCTTTCAAAATGTTAGACAAAATGTCTTTATCTCCATTCTTTGGAAAGGCTAAAATATTTAGTGCTAGAGTAACGTCGCCACCCATCGCAAAGATGTCACTTACAGCATTTGTGGCTGCTATTTTACCAAAAATATATGGATCGGAAACGTTAGGTGGGAAGAAATCGACAGTTTGAATAATTGCTTCAGTATCGTTAATCATATATACAGCAGCATCATCATCTGAATTATATCCTACCAATAGGTTTTCATCCTTTTTTTGAGGTAACTTCTCTAAAATACCATAAAGATCCGCCGGACCCATCTTAGAGTTTCAACCACCACAAATAATTAAGTTTTTGTTCTTATCTTTATCTGACATTACTCTTTCACCTCTTTTAATTGGACTTTGGATAATTAGTCATTTTCTGGCAACATGTGTCTCATAATTCTTTCGCCCGTTGCTCTACGTGCAAAATCAGTCACATGATAAACTGGCATATCCATCTTAGGTGCAATTCCCATAACTGTATTAGTACAATCAGTACAATTTCCAATTAGGAGAGCTTCTGCACCCTTGGCTTTTAGTTTCAATACTGTTGCTGCTTGTCCTGGGCAAATACCAGGATTTAGACATTTAGCTGTACCTGTTTTTTCATTTACCACAGCGTTCTTACACCATTCAACACCAACAGCATTTGCACCCATAGATTCAGCAATTTCTTTCATTCTTGCCGGAGTAGCACTGCAGGCACATGCTAACAATCCAACCTTCTGTCCCTTAACATTAGGGAATGGAATTGTTGCAATAATGCCACCTGAAACCTTAGTAATTGGTGAATCAAGAGAGGTTCTTTTACCTGTAAAAGGTCCACCCATGATTAATTCACCATAATCTGCCATATCAGGATATGCAGCTAAAATATCTTTTACCAATATTCCTAATGGCACATCTTTTCTTACAACTACGGTTTCGTTGTCACCATTCAATCTACCACCAACTGTAATATCCTTTGTCATAACTGGTTTTCTATCTTCAATAGCCTCTGCTACGCGGAAGACAGTTTCAACATTAGTTACAATAGCATTTGCAGCATATGGTAAATCAGTTGTCTTTAGCAATTTATGCAAGTTAGAATCTCTGATAATGGCACGTTCTTCGCCTTCAGGATATCTATTTTTCATTAATTCTAATGAAATATCCTTATGTCCCCTAATTGCTTCTTCTAATAAAGCAACTGCATTAGTATGCTTATGCTTAATAGCAATTTGAACATCTTTAGCACCAACTATTTCTTTAACGTATTCTATACCTCTGATAATCTTTTCAGCATCAGTAATAATACGTGAAATATTATGTCCTAAGATAGGTTCACATTCTGCCGCATTGATAAACAAATGACCATCTGGAATCTTTGTTCCATACTTAGCATATGCAGGAAATCCAGCGCCACCACAACCGACGATACCAGCTTCTTTAATTGCCTCTAAGTTGTCCTCTGTATCAGGAATGCGAACGTAATCACCACTTTGTTCCAAATTAGGAATAATAGTGATTGTATCATCTGTAATTTCGCTAATAGTTCCGTCTAAACTAGCATGTAAATTTACACCTAGTCCAGATGGCTGGGCAATTAATTGTCCTCTTTTTACAACATCGCCTTCTGATACAATTGGATCAGCTTTTGTTCCAACACTTTGTTTGAGAGGTAACACAATCTTTTCCATATTGGACTACTCCCTTCAATTACTCATGTGGAATATTACATACTTACATGTACAGTATATCACTATCAAGGGCATTTGCAATTGTTTTCATAAAAACTAATAGTTCTTTAACTAAATGTGAATTCCTAAACTTAATCGAGCAAATCTACTCATTTTTGAGACATCCCACGCTGGTTCCCAAACGATATTTATTTCACATTCATTAACATTTTCAACTTTTAAAACTTGCATTCTAATCGCTTCTTCTAGTAGCTCTGAAATTGGACAACCTATTGTTGTTAATGTCATTGTTACAATTGCCTTGCCATTATCATCAATATCTATGTTATAAATTAATCCTAAATTAACGATATCTATACCTAATTCTGGGTCGACAACTTTTTCTAGATTTCCATAGATATCATCGACTAATTCCTCTTTTGTTTTATTCATAATAATCATCCTTATTAATTGCTAATTATCCTACAAAGTTCATCTTTAATTATTTCATACTCATTTTCTTCAATAGTTCTTAAATCTAAACAGAAGTAATCTTTTATAGTTCTACCTATAATCGGAATATCAATTTTTCTTAATCTACTTTCTAATTTATTAATTGATACACCTTCTGCTTTAATAGCAACTAGGTATGTTGGCAACTCTAAACCTGGAAGACTTCCTCCACCAACTTCAGAATAATCTTCAATAATTTTTAAATTCAACTTGTCGTTTGCTTTTAAAATTGTTAGAAGATCTTTAGCCTTTTGTTCTAAATTATCAGAAGATTCTGTCAATTTTTTCAAAACTGGAATTGATGCCAACAATTCTTTTTCATCTTTCAAATAATACTCTCTTAAAATTATTTCTAGCGATGATAAAGTTAATTTATCTACTCGTAAAGCTCTCAATAATTGATTCTTCTTTATTTTATCGATATATTTCTTTTTACCAGCAATTACTCCAATTTGAGGACCACCAAGTAATTTATCACCAGAAAAAGTTACAATATCACTATTTTTTACCATTTCTTGAACTGTTGGTTCTTTGTAATTTATGTACTTACTTAAATCAACAAGCAAGCCACTCCCCAAGTCTACAATTAAAGGTAAATTATTTTCTTTAGCTAATTGATGTAATTCTTGAGTTGATACTCCTTCTGTAAAACCAATTACCTTATAATTGCTAGTGTGCACTTTTAATAACGCCGTTGTCTCTTCATTTATTTTTTCAGCATAATCGTTAAGGTGAGTTTTATTAGTAGTTCCTACTTCAACTAGATTTCCTCCAGTACTTGTTATAATTTCAGGCACTCTAAATGATCCTCCTATTTCTACTAATTCACCTCTTGAAATAACCACATCGCCCTTAGAAGCTAAAGTTGACAACACTAACATAACAGCAGCAGCATTATTATTAACAACAACCGCATCTTCGGCACCTGTTATTTTACTTATCAGACCTGCTACATGAGCATACCTACTCCCACGTTTTCCTGTTTCTAAATCAAATTCTAAATTCGAATATCCACTAGCTATTCTCTGCATCTGATTTAGTACATTTTCTGGCAAAGATGCTCTGCCAAGATTCGTATGGAGAATAATTCCTGTACCATTAATCACTTTTCTCAAAGATGGTAATGCTTTACTATTAACTTCAACTTTTATCTGATTCACAATATCATCATAATTAGGAATATTATCTACTAATCCATTTAAAATATTAGATTTTATTTCTCCTAATACTGAATTTATGGAGATTTTTACTAGTTTCTCTCCATAGTCAGCTATCATGCTCTTCATTACTGAATCTTGCAAAATTTTGTTCACTGACGGAATCTGCCTTAAAACTAATTGTACTGAATTATTCATCTAATCTACCTCTGTTACTATTGTTTTGATTGCATTAATCGCAAAGTCAACTTCTTCAATCGTATTAAAACTAGAAAATGAGAATCTTACAATTCCTTGTTTCTCAGTTCCTAAAGCTTTATGTACTAAAGGAGCACAATGAGCCCCTGGACGAATAGCTATATCAAAATCCTCTACCAACACATCACTTATAGTTTCGGAATCAATATTTCCAATATTTAGAGATACTACCCCCGCAACTGGTCGTTTTCTTTGTGTATAAAGAATGACATTATCCATTTGTTCAAGTGCATCTATAAATCTATTAACATTAGTAGCTACTATTTTTCGTATATCTTCAATTCCCTTATTTAAAATATACTCAATACCTTCATTCAAACCTGCAATTCCTACAACATTTAACGTTCCTGCTTCTAATTTTTCGGGATATACATTTGGCTGAGAATGATTAAATGAATCTATTCCACTTCCCCCTGTAATTAGAGGATCAATTGTTATTCCCTCTTTGAAACATAATCCACCTATTCCTTGTGGCCCATACAAGGACTTATGTCCTGTAAAACAAAGAATATCTATGTCTTGTTCCAACATATTAATTGGAATAACTCCAGCTGTTTGTGACGCATCTAGAATAAATGTTAGTTTATGTTTCTTACAAAAATCACTTAGCAACTTAATGTCTAGCAATTCTCCTGTCACATTAGAAGCATGGGTACATACCAAAACTTTAGTATTTGATTTAACTTTTTCTTCTAGTTGCTCATAATCCAGAACTCCATCTTTTAAACCAACAAAATCATGTTCAACACCAATTTTTTCTAATTGATATATTGGTCGCAAAACTGAATTATGATCTAGTTCAGTTGCTAAAACATGATCTCCTTCAGATAAAGTTCCTTTAATAGCTATATTGAGAGCTTCTGTCGCATTTGCTGTAAATACAACTTCATCCTCTTCGCGTAACCCAAACAATTTTTTTATATTCTGTCGACATTTATTAACAATACTCAAAGAATTAATAGCATACTCATGTGATCCCCTAGAAGGATTCCCATATTTTTGACTGCTAATTACCTTGAACATCGCCTCAGCAACCTGTGTAGGTTTTACTACTGTCGTAGCAGCATTATCAAAGTACATTTGCCTTATCCCCTAACACACGATAGTTTTCTTTTCTTGTGGTGATATTTAAGCTATCCATTTTCTCAAGAACAATCATCGCATATCTTCTACTAGAATTAGTAATATCACGATAATCTGCTAAACTTAATTTTTCATTTTTATTAATGTAATCAATAATCTTCTGCTCTAATTTCAAAAATGCTTTTTTACTTAGAACAAATTCATTATCTAGATTTACAAAGTAATCATTAGGAGAAATAAAAATTAATTCTTTTAACTCCTCACTATTAGCTACATCATTTATCTTTTGTGGAATAAATGGCTCTTTATCTAAAATTCCTAGTAAATAATCTACATTCTTCTTTTGATGATTATTTAATTCAACTTTAAATTCGAATCTAGATAACAAAGAACCTTCTTTTTTCAGAATTTTTTCTTCAATATTGAAATTAACAAAATTTTCAAAATCACTTTCAGTATACTCTTTAAAGTATTTAGATCTAATTTCGGCAAGTGCTATACCCTTTCTTAGTGGATACTTCCCATGATATTGATCTAGAAATTCCAATACTTCTTTATTTTTATTCTCTATGACATCTATTACCAGATATTCATTACCAAATTTTGCTAAATGCTTTCTTGATACCAATTCATCTATCGCATTCTGCACTTTTTCTATTGAATAATTGAAGTATTTACTCAAATGATTTTTATCTACAGTTATTATATTGTTGCTAATAAAATATTCTAAAACTACATCCGTACATTGATTTTCCAATCTTATTTCTAGTCGCTTAAGTGTATCAGAGTCAAATCTACGCTTATTAGTAGGATTCATCTCTAATACTCTTCCTCCACCTATCACCTTAATAGGAGAATAACTTCTTAAAATAAATTTATCTTGATATCTTACAGCTATGTTATCTTCTAATCTTATTTGTAAGAAATTTGTTTCCCCAGGTATAATCTCATTTTTACCTAGTGGGTATATTCTTCCGTAAACTTCTTTAGACCCCATATATACACGGACTCTATCATTTAATTTTAAATCTAAATCTGGTATCGAAAGAATGTCACATACAACATTTATTCTATCCACAATTTCTATAGTGTTTGGTGTTGCAAGTACATCACCGCGATGAAAAGTTTCAGAAGGCAAAGCAATATTTAACGCTGTTCTTGTACTATATTGTGCAGAAGTTGTATTTCCTTCATATACACGAATATTTTTAATATTTACTTCTTTTTCCTGAGGATATAATATCAACTTGTCATCTAAGGATAGATTTCCGTCTTGCAAAGTACCAGTAACAACTGTTCCAATACCCTTCAAAGAAAATGATCTGTCAATATTCAAACGTGGATAACCAGAAATATCTGTGTTATCAATACTAGAACATAATTTTTGTATTCCTTGAACTAAATCAGTTACTCCTGTACCACTTACTGCATCTACATCAAAGAACTCAGCTTTTTCAATTGGTGTTCCACTAAAACTTTCTTTGATATCTTCATGAACTAGCTCTACCATATCTTTATCAACTGTATCTACTTTAGTAATTACAACTATGAACTTAGTCACACCGAGTAGCAATAGTATTCTTGCATGTTCAATCGTTTGTGGCATAACGCCTTCATTAGGATCGACTACTAATAAAGCTGCGTCTATACCTGATAAACCAGAAAGCATATTTTTTAAAAATTTTTCATGTCCTGGAACGTCTACAATTCCAATTGTACTTTTATTTGGAAGTTTTAAATGAGCAAAACCTAAATTTATTGTTAAACCTCGCTTCTTTTCTTCTTCTGTAGTATCTGTATCAATACCTGTTAATTTCTTTATTAAAGTTGTTTTTCCATGATCCACATGTCCTGCCGTAGCTAATATGATTCCCATCATCAAATCTCCTTAACTAATGTATAACTTCTTGATAGCCCCTCTTTTTCACCGCTATAAATAGCTTTTACCTTTTTATCATCAAAAAAACTTTGAATGGGTTCTGTGATCTTATCAATATTCGTATCATTTACATAAATACTTAATCCGCATCCATTCTCAATTTTTCCAGGTGTATTAACAATTCTATTAACTTGCTTATTATTTTTTAAAATCTCGCTAGCCTCTATAGCTGCATGAGTAGAATTGAATACTATCATTGTAAAAGGCTGTTTTTTCAAATCTAGTCACCTCGAGCATATGTTTTATAGACTAAAAGATGAGACTTTTTAAAAATAAATTCTCATCTTTCATCTAAATTATTAAATTATGGTCTTACAACTCTGTTTGCAGTTCTCATTAATTCTACAATTCTAAACATATTTGTAACTTCACCAACACTCATCTTATCTTTCAAATCGTAGTAGTCAAGACAAATACCACAAGACATAATTTTAACTCCAGCTTCTTCAAGATCTTTTAAATCTTGGAAAGAATCGGAATCTTCAACAGTTAGTTTTACTCCACCGTTGTATAAGAGAATATATTCTGGTAAGACATCTTGACCCGTTAATGAATAAATGAAACTCTTTAAAAGAATTTTTCCTAATTTTTCATCACCATGACCAACACTGTCTGTGTTAATAACTACAATATATCCTTTAGGTGATTCAAATGTTATATCTTCTATTGTTGATTTCATAATTTTTTCATTCTTATGTTTCTCTTCAACTGCTGTTTCAGTATCATTATTTTTAGATATCGTTATCTTATAATGATTTTCTTCTTTATCAACCTTAAAGCCATATTCCTTTTGTTTAGCCATTTTCTCTAAATTTTTTACAGATGTATCGTTATCTACCAAAACTTCAACAACGTCATCTTCTTCCAAGGCTTTTTTAGTTTTTACAACTGGAATAGGACATTCTAACCCTAAAGCATCTACTTTTCTCATAACTACATACACTTCCTAATATCAATTATGTTTACGCTATCATTTTAACACTACTACTCATATATATAAATGAAAATTTTTTAATGTAATTTTTAATTTTCACTTTTTACAGTATTATTTAATTTTTCTGCATCATCTAAGTCTGGATTATCTATTCTACTTGCAACTGCCCACACATAAATAATTAATGATCCTACTATAACTATCACAAAATCCATTGGATATTTTATCGTGTTATTTCCACCATATCCTTTACTACCAAAATATGACATTAGTGAGATGAAAATTAAATATACTACCATCCACAAACCACCATGTAATTGTTCTTTCCATGTAGTTCGCATATTTTTAGATTCATAGTAGAAATAAAGTGGTAGTCCTAATAATACGACAAAAATTACTTCTACAGTTGTTGGCCACATTGCCCAGTATATAACCATACTTGTGAGTACAAAAGAAACTGGAGCTAAAACATATAGCCAATTTGATTTAAATGGTCTCTTAAAGTTCGGACGAAGTTTTCTTAATGCTACAGCAGATACTGGCCCTGTTAAGTAGGCTATAAAAGTTGATATTGATACAACTGTAGCTAATTTACTCCAATCTCTAAAGAAAAAGACTAATATCATCGCTAAGCCTAAATCTGCTGCCATCGCATATCTAGGTATGCCGTATTTTTTGTTTAACTTTCCTAAAACTGGAGGAACTGTACCATTTTTAGTCATTGCAGACAAAGTACGAGCAGATGTTGCTACAAATGCTACTCCTGTTCCAAATGGTGAGACAAAGGCATCTGTATATAGTAATATAGATAACCAATTTAAATTCAATAAGATCGCAATATCAGCAAATGGAGATGTAAAACTTATTCCTTTCCAACCTACACTAGCAATCAATCTTGGGTCTACACTACTTATAAATGTAACTTGCAACATGATATAAATCAGAGCAGTGATGGTTAAAGAAATTACTATTCCACGTAGAATATTTTTTTCTGGTTTTTCCATTTCTCCACCCATATTTATAACAGTCTGAAATGCATCGTACGATAATATAATTCCAGAAACAGTTGTTGCTTCAAAAATCGAACTTGTTCCATAAGGCATAAATGTAGAAACACTATGACCAAAATTTCCAGGATGACATCCCTCAACTAGTAAAACAATTATAGTTAATGTCGGAACTATCAATTTAAAGAAAGAGATTAAACTTGTAAATCTCGTTAAAATTCTAACAGACCAAAAATTAATAAGTGTAAATACAATCATAAATAAGTACACCATTAATAATCCTTGTGTTGTTATACTACTTCCATGAAAGAATTTAGCTGTCCAATTTGCCCAAGACCATGGCCACGAACTCATGTATTGAACTGCAGCAACTGATTCTATCGGAATTAATGTAATCAAAGAAACCCAATTACCCCATGCTGCAATAAAACCTAAAAATGAACCGTGACTATATTGAGCAAATCTACTCATTCCTCCACTTTCAGGAAACATTGTTCCCAATTCTACATAGTTAAAAGCAATAACCATCATTATTATTGCCCCAATAATCCAAGATATTATTGCGGCTGGTCCTGCTACTTTAGCTGCTTGTTCTGAACCAAATAACCATCCAGAACCGATCAGCGAACTCAAAGCTAGCATAACACCTGAAAAAAGACTTATTTTCTTTTTATTTTTCATAAATTATCACATATCTTTCGCTTTTTCTAACTATATATACACGAAGGGCCTCTATTACATATCAATAATATATGTAATAAAGAGCCCCTCAAACATTATGCTTCTTTTTTAAATCCTTGCATAAGCATTGTAATTGCCGTATAGATTAACACAATTATGACTAACCATGTTAGTAAAGTTAAACTCATACTCTTAACAAGAGTAACTGCGACAAATACACCTAATATACCACCAATAGTAATTCCAATAGTAGCATTTCTATTGTAATTACCATCCTTTATGAACTCTCTACTTGCAACTGGCATTAAAACTGCGCAGGATGCCATCATTATCGGAAAGGCTACTAATGGTGACAAACCTAGTAAGTAAACCATTGCCATACAAGGTGCATATAAGCCAATACCTGCTGTCATTAAAGCACCTAATATAAAGTTACCTAATATACCAATAAATAGTTTCCATCCTGTTAAACCAACTGCAACATTTCCATTACCTAAGCTTGCTAAAACACCAGTATTAGATAGGCACATTAAAATTGCGGTTATGATTAACGCAAAACCCATCATTACTTGTATTTTCTTTTCATCTATACGAGAAATAAACTTAGATCCTAAAAATGAGCCCACTGATGCGGCGACAATCAATGACAGTAAAGTTGCTGCTTCTACTTTTACAGTATTAATATAGAGAAAAGCCTCTGTTAAAACAGGAATTGAACAAGCAATTGTCAAAGTACCTGGCAATAACTTATCGTTCTTCATATATTTAGTTAGTTTCAACAACATTGTAGTTGGTGCATAACTACCAATTCCTAACGTATCAAAAAAGTTAGTAACAAAGCCTATTACACCAGCTAAAAGTAAATTACCATCATTTAACTTATTTTTATTCTTAATTAAATCTTTCAACCAAATAATTGTAAAGAATACTAGACATACTCCTAAAATTATTTGAATTACTAATACTAGATTCATTTAATCACATCCTTACTTCAATTCAAAACCATTACTTAACGGATCACTAGGATCAAATAATAGCGTATTGAAGCCTGTAAGATATGCTGAACCTGTAATTTCGGGCGTAATTGCATCAACACCACCAATATTTACCTTTTCTACAACTTTTCCGGTAAATTCAGTGTTTAAGATGCTCTCGTAAACAAACTTTTCGTTAATGCCTATTTCTCCTTTAGCAAATAAAGTTGCTAATTTAGCACTAGTACCTGTACCACAAGGAGAACGATCAACTTGACCATCACCAAAAACTACTACATTTTGCATAGTTGCATCTTCAGATTGAGGATGCTTGCTGTACATTTCTACCAGATCAACCGTGTTGATATAATCTAAAGTAGGATGCTGAACTTTTACTTGTTCATTAACAGCCTTTAGGATCTTCATTCCGATGCTATCAAGTTTCTCTGCATTACTACTATCAATAGTTTCATTTAACTGCTCTATATCTAATATTGCAAAGAAACTACCACCAAATGAAATGTCCATTTTTACTTTACCAACGTCTGGAACATCAACAACTACATCTTTCTTATATAGAAATGCAGGTACATTTCTAAACGATACATTCTTCACATGATATGGAGAATCTAAATGTGCTGTTGCATGCACCAAACCGGCTGGTGTTTCTAATGTGACATCTTTTTCTCTGGTGTCTTCATCTACGTCAACCATTCCAGTTTCTACTATAGCTGTAACTGCAGCAATAGTATTATGGCCGCACATATTTAAATATCCACCAGTATCCATAAAAATAATGCCGAAATCTGCTTCATCACTTATAGCTGGGATCAAAAATGCTCCAAACATTGCATTGTGTCCTCTAGGTTCAAGCATGATAGATTTTCTTAAATTATCTTTATGATCAATCAAATATTGTTTCTTTTCAGCAACTGTTTTCCCTTTTAAAACAGGAATTCCACCAACAACAATTCTTGCTGGTTCTCCTGCTGTATGGGAATCAATCACATTCAACATTTGTGATAATCTCATAAACCTTACCTTCTTCGTAGTTCATCAGGAATTACCATCTGAACGCATTTTAAGCTTTAAATATCCTAAGGCTTTATGTGCATCTCGTTCATCTAAATTATTTTCCCCAACAACTGTTGTTTCTATACCCTTTTCAGATTTATTTATATCTAAAACATATGGTGTATATTCATTTGATACAACGAATGTTGCTTGAGTTCCAATAAATTTCAATCCAATAATTGAGATACCTTCATCACCTATAGATTCAATAGTATTCATAAAATCCACATCAGAGTTTCCCCATCCGTCAGCAGAAATTACTGCACCATTAGTTCTCATAGCTTTTAAGAATTTAGCAACTCTATATCCAACTTCTTCTTTTAACTTGTTATCTTGAGGTGTTCCCACTATAACAACACCTTGAAAGTCAATATCTGGATCATCGCCAAAAACTTTTACTAACGGATCATGATAATGATGTAATGTAGTTTCCTTAGTTGAAGGACCAACACCCATAAAACATCACTTCCATCTAATTAAACTAATGCATGTATTATGCCATCACGGTACTCATTTGGAGTTACTATTGTTGGAAAGTTATTCATATCAATAATCGAAACTCCACCTTTTATACCACAAGGCTCATTAGAAAATAAAATATTGTCATACATAGCACCTTGCCCAGAAACTTGTTTAATAACTACTACTTTAGGCTTACCATTTGAAACATTATTCCTATATTCACCTACATAATCAGCATAACGTCCATTGGTTACTTTCAAAATCTTTCGAATAGGTTGTATAAAATCATCAACCAATTCAAAAATTTTAGTGATAACTGCACGATCTAGACTATAATCTTCAGCAGTTATAACATCTAGGCCTATGATAATGTCATCCTCATCAGGCGTACCGTTTCTTCCAAAAACCATTTTTTCATCTAAATATCCATCGGAAGATCCAAAATCATGTATTTGGATACCACTTGCTGAAGCACCAGTCAACATAACCTCTACACCTGTTAATGTATGAGAAACTCCAGTCCCTATCTTTCCACTAACTTTAGTAGATATAGGTATAATATCCATAATAGAGTTAACCTTTAAATGACGATTATCTTTTTTTATTATCCTAATATTTATCGACAATATTTCTTTAGGTAAATCAAATTTTACACTTTGAGGTATAGTTAAAACACTATCCTTAAAAGAGTATCCATCTCCAAAAACTACATCTTTTACATGGAATTCTCTGATTTTTAAAATATCATCTGACATAATAACACTTCCAATATAACTATATATTTGCTATATATTCATATGGTAGTGGCACAATCTTACCTGGGGAATCTAATTTTTCTAATTGCTCTAACGTATCTTTCAAAATACCTGTTTGCATTTCGACGTTGTGTGGTTCTCCGGCATTAGCCCCCATAGGAACTCGAGGAGCAACAGCTCTAGGAGATCCTTGTTGACGTACTACTGGAGGTAAGGCTGCAATAATAATTGTTGGGATACCAACTGATTCAATAGCTCTCTGCACGATCACGGCAGTTCTATGACAGGTACCTCAACCAGCAGTCATTACGACAGCATCTACATGTTCATCCAATAATTTTTGGGCAATTTCTGGACCAGTTTCTTCAGTAAAGACTTTAACGTCTCCACCACCACCCATACATGTATACATGTTTGGCGCAATATTCTTAATAAATCCTTTCTCTGCAAGTTCTCTTAATCTATCAATTGGGAACATACAGTTAATATCTCTGTTAACATCAGTGTTATCATAACCACCATGTGATACCATCAATTCATCATCAGTTGCAGTTGAAGGTACTACTCTATATGAAGTATCACCAGCTAAATTAAATGGTTTATCTGATTTCAAATGTACACCAGCAGCAGTTACAATTGCTACAGTCATATCTTTTAGCTTCTTTTTAACTGGAGCCCACACTGGCGTAGGAGTAATAGGTACAAATATTTCGGATTGTAGTCCATCATATTTCTTAAGACTCATTTTTATCTCTCCTTTGCTTTTCTTTTATTTCTTTCATTTTTTTATGGTATGCATTTAGTGCTCCTAAATATTTTTGATTAGGTTCACTATCCAAAACTTCGGGATATGACATTAAGAATACTACTTCCTGACCGACTTTCAACTCATAGTCACTAATAATCATTCTATTAGGAATTTCTAGTCTACCTAGACGTCCTTTAAGATCAATTATGACACTCGCATCTGTCAATTCTATTATTATGCCCTCCCATACTCTTTCAGTTGAGGCATATTTCAACTTGTCAAATCCTGTACTTTGTTCTTCCATACTATTGAGCATCCTTTTCGTAAATTTCACGACGCTTCTTACTCATTGGTAGAGATTGTTCATTCTCAACTAAGTCAATCTTCTTACCGGTTTCTTTTTCAATAATTTCGATATTATTTTGCTTAACATTTGGATTCCATTGACGTTCAGGTTTCTTAATTGATCCACCAGCCATCTTTGTTTCCAACATTGCTAAAGCTCTGATAGCATCTTCACGTGATAGAGTATTGTTTTCAAGAATTTCGTTTTCAATACCTTGACGGGATTTGTTGTTATCCACCATTGCATCCATATACTTGTTACCAACAACTAATTGTCCTTGGACAGCAGCATATGTCATTCCAACAACATCTACTCCTCTTTCACCAATTTGTTCGATGTGAGAAGCAAAGTCGATATGGTTATTACCAAATCCTTCTGTTGTAACAATAGCACCATCTAAATTCATAGCTTCTACCATCATACCTAATCTCTTAGAAACATAGAATTTTTGAACATTTTCTTGAGGTGAACCGACTAATGCAATACCAACTAAATCAATATCTTCATCAGCCATTGCTTCTTCTACCAAAGGTTCTCTGAAGTAATGTCTGGATGTTTCCTTAGAAGCAGGTCCAATACATGTTAAAGCATGTACACCACCATCTAATAATTCCGTTGGAGCTAATACAACTGGCAAGTTACCTAAATCAACATTTGGCTTTGCACCAAGAGTACCAACTGGTTCCACAGGCATAATTAAATTATCGTGCATTGCACCTTGACCCATGATTTCTTTTACAATTAATACTCTCTTTTGCTTAGGATGACGTTTTTGAACAAATTCTTCAGTTCTAACTGCTGAACTATCATCAACATCTTTTAGTGCTTCTCTAATTTCTTGTGTAATGTAGTCTGCTGCTAAATGTGCTCCTAAAGGTCCTTTACGTTCACGGTTAGTTCCAGCTTCGATAACAACATCAATCTTAATCATGATTTCGCCTTTATCAACTGCACCAGGACGATTCCACATAATATTTTCATTCAATGGACCTTCTGAAGAACCAAATTCACCAACTTGGACACCATTTTCATCAGTACCTGTGAGTACTACTACAGCACCATCCACAACTTTTGTAACGCCTACACCCAAATCACTATCTCCTTCTTTTGTAGCGATTGGTTGAACATCCATAATAGTGTTACTATAGTTGGAATAATCATCAGGTGTGATAATTTCGATTTCCATACCCTTAACGATTGCTTCAGTATCAACAGCTTCTTTGCAAAGTTCTTTAGGATTACGTAAGTAAAGTGTTGTTCCATCAAACTTTGTTGTGTCTCCAAATTTAACTTCATCTACTTTGAAGTATTTTTTAGTTAGAGTACGAACAACTTTAGCATCTTCTGCTGATTCTTCATCTTCTGCAACATCCTTATTAGTTACATCAGCACTTGTTTCCGCCTTGGGGACATCTACAGCTGAGTTAGCTGTGTTTTTTTTTAATACATCCAAAGGTATTTCTAAATCAATACCTTCACCTTTAGCGATTCTTAAATGGAATGTACCATTTGATGATGTTGAATTTACTACTTCATTGTTAGCTTCTGCTACAACTGGTGTTTCTTCTTCAACATTTTCGTCCTTATCACTTTCAGATGCTTCTTCATTTCCCTGAATATTATCTACAATACCTGGAACTAAAGGATTTAATGCATCCGTAGTAGTATTTAATGTTGCACCCAATGCTTGTTCAATAGTTAACGTATCTTCAGGTATTTCTAAAAGTCCTGAACTAACATAGTCATCAAACAAAGTTGGGTCTTCAAAATCGGCAGCTTCCAGAACTTTTCCTGCCTCTCTTCTACAGCAAAGAACTGCTGGATCCTTAGCATGTTCTTTAGCTTGTTCAACTGAAATTGACATAGAATTTCCTCCTAACTTCTATAAGTTTAATTGCAATATTGAGTAACATATATATTATTTTAGTAAGTATTAATATTCCACATATAGGGTAAATGTACACGTTTTCCCAATATTGCATGTTAATTATATCACTATCAAAAAATATTTCAATGTAATTTTTAAATGTTATAATTTGCAATAATTCACATATTATGCTATCATATCGAATGGGAATGGATGGGTTCTGGTGTTCCCTCTGGTCTTCAAAACCAGTATGAGGAGTTAAGAGCTTCTTGGGTAGGTTCGATTCCTACACTTTCCCGCCATATAGATAATGAAAAGGTTATAAGCCGATTATGAGCCGGGGTTACAAGTTAACTCCGGTTTTTCTTTTTCTATATAAAAAAAACAATTTATCGATTAATGATACAAAATCGATAAATTGTTTCTTATTTATTCTATCAATTATCTAGATGCTTCATTTCCAGCATATACTTTATAGCTTGACGTACCTGGTGTCCCTTTTTGAACAGGATATTTCTTAGGATCTTTTTGATGACTCTTATCCCAATCGTACCAACCACCATCATAGATCTTAACATTATTGTATCCCTCTTCTTTAGCTAAGAAGAATGCAGCAGTTGCTCTCCATCCTGTGCCACAATAAAATACCACTTCTTTGTCAGGTGTGATACCATGATCTTTCCAGTACTTCAATTCTTCTGTTGGATTTTTCATTGTCTTATCATCATTTGTTAGATAAGCTACATCACCACTAGTTTTACCAATCTTACCATACACTGCACCTTTTACTTCTCCAGTGTTCTTAATGTAGTTGTATCCACTAATATTTCCCATATATTCTTTCTTAGAACGTGTACTTACTAATACCATATCCTTATTAGCTTTTTCGTCCTTCAATAAATCATTTGGTGTAGAAATTAGAACTTCCGGATGAGCAACTTTATCCGTACCAAAACTATCAACTTTCTTTGGTTCAGTTGTCTTCTTTTCTAGGCTATAGCCTGCATTTTTCCAAGCTTGTAAGCCTCCATCCATAATTTTTACATCTTTTACACCTAACCAATATGCCACAAAAGCAACTCTAGATGCAGCCATTACGTCTGGTGAATAAACTATCAAGTTAGTATCTTTAGTAACACCATATTTTGTAAAAGCTTTACGACAATCTTCGGGACTTAAAATATTCCAGTGATTTTTTTCACTTTCGATATTATTTGTGCTGAATTGCATTGCAGTGGGAACATGGCCCTTTGAGAAACCTGGAACTTTTCCATAAGCAACAGAGAGCACTACTGTTTTAGGATTATTTTTAATTTGATCCTTTACCCACTTAGCATTTACAAAGTATGTATTATCAGTAACTTCTTGAGAGTCTTTTACTAACTTATCCTTTTCTGCAGCAGGTTTAGCCACCGTTGTTGAACTATTACCAGTTTTACAATCGGCACTTACACTACTATATGCCCCCATAAATAAAGATGCAGCCAAACCTAAAACTATCAACGACTTTTTCATTTACCTTTTCTCCTTTAAATTTCAACTTTAATATTCCAACTATTGTTATTTTTAGTAAATTCTTTAATGTTATAATTATTCTTTTCACAATATTCCGGAATATTATTGACGGCTTCCGGACAAGTAAAAGTTAAATCTATAACATCTCCTTTATTTTTACCTTCAATTGACTTTTTCAGCTCCATTAAAGGAATTGGGCAGTCTTTACCGCTTGTATCAAGCTTATAATTCATAATTCCTCACACCTTTTTGTGTTAAATTTCACTTAGCATTATACACCTTTTTATTTTCTTGTGAAGCGATTTCTAAAAAATCTTGATAATTTATTTTTTATCTTTATAATGAAAAATGTTTATAATTGTTTTTACTTTAAGGTGGGATATGTTATGTTAACCTCTTTTGGAATTTTATTTGGTTTTCTATTTGGATTTTTTCTAAAAAGAAGCCATTATTGTATTGCAGGTGGTCTTAGAGATATAACTTTAGAAAAAAATATCTCAGGGCTTATTTCTGTTTTACTGATTATTTTTATCCAAGCAGGGATTTTTTTCTCGTTAATAAAATTAGGAATCATGCCTGCAGCCGATTATCCTAATTATTCTTTATTAGCCATGATAATAGGTGGATTTGTTTTTGGAATAGGTGCCGTTGCTTCGAGTGGCTGTATTTCAACTGCTCTTGTCAAAGTCGGAGATGGTAGAATCACTGGCTTAATTACCATGTTGAGCTTTATTATTACTGTATCTTCCGTAAATAATGGTCTACTCTCTAATATAACTGCACCTTTACAAAATATGACTGTTCATCAAGATACTATGGCTCAAACTTTACAACCTTTTGCGATATACATTATCCTTGCAATTCTAGTTGTTACATTTATAGCTATGTCTTCTACATTAAAAAAGAATAAACCTTCTTTTAATGTTCCTTACAATTACACTGGATTACGTAATATCATTTTTGAAAGAAGGCTAGATACTCTCTGGGCAGCAGTTATTATTGGTATCGTTGCGGGATTTGCTTTTCTATCAAACTATTTAGCACATGATTATGGTGGCTTTTCAATTACTGGCCCTCTCTCTTCGTGGCTAACTTTTCTAACTTCAAATGGAATGTCAATTTCTTGGGGAATGTACTTTACCGTTGGAATTGTATTAGGATCTTTTGTTTGTTCATTAGGAAACGGTGAATTCAAATTACAAGGTAGCGATGGAAAAACTTTATTTAAGGCATTTATTGGTGGTATTTTGATGGGATTTGGTGCTGGCTTAGCCAAAGGTTGTCTAGTATCAAATGGATTGGTATACACTGCTATGTTCTCTATCCAAGGATGGATAGCGCTTATTTCTATTTTCTTTGGTATAACTTGTTCGTCACTTCTAATGTTCCAAATTATACCTTTTCATCATTTAAGTTATGCTAATAGATAGATATTTTTAATTTTATTTTAAGAATTTAATAAAACAATTTTTGCTGATGTATTTGTTATTTATTGAACAATTTTAAAATTATTGTGATATAATTATTTTGAAATAATTAATTTACAATTTGTAAGCAGGAAGAAGGAGTTTTTTATGCAACATCAATTAGATTCTAAGACTCACCATAGTAGACAAGTTTTGTTCAGTTTACTCTTTATTGTAGTTTTAGTTCTTGGCTTACTTTATGCAAAATGGGTTCCATATTTTCAAAAATCATTTGTTGCAGCAAGCACACATAACATAGGTAATGCGATTGTCGGTAACGGCCATCTAGGGAAAGCGTTACCTTGGTTTTCACTTTCACTAGGCTGGAACTTTACTAAAGCTTATTTTTTAGCTATTTACAAAGCATTTATCGTTGCTTTATTAGTTGGTTCTCTCGTCCAGGTTTTGCTACCAGTTCGCACTATTAGAAAATACATGGGTGGAGATAAATTTAGTAATTCTTTTTGGGCTATGCTAATGGGTGTTCCTACAATGATGTGTACATGTTGTACTGCTCCCGTTGCTGTCGGTTTAAAACGTTCAAAGGCCTCCACTAGGAGTGTTGTTTCATTCTTTTTAGCTAACCCATTACTAAATCCCGCTACTTTAATATTTATGGGATTTGTCTTAGGCTGGAATTATACTATTTTCCGTTTAATTATGGGTATTATTGTTGTTCTATTGGTTTCTTGGTTCATTAGCAAAGTTGCTAAAGAAAAAATGGTTAATGTTCCTGACAATAAAATGTTTGATCCAATAGAATATGATGATAAATCACTATTCATACGCTGGCTCGAAGCTCTCGGTAAATTAATGCTTGAAAGTATCCCTGCTTACGTTGTTATAGTATTTATTTTGGGATGTTTCCAAGGATTGATTTTCCCTGCTGTTGCAAATCTAAGTAATAATCCTATTTTAGGAGTTATTGGTTTAGCTATTTTAGGTACTTTATTTGTTATTCCAACTGCTGGTGAAATTCCAATTATCCAAACTTTACTAGCTCTTGGTCTTGCTCCAGTTTTTGTAGGTACTTTAATCATTGCCCTACCCGCTTTGAGTATTGTATCATTATCACTCATTAAACCAGCATTTTCATGGAAGAGCGTTAGTTACATGTTCTGTGCCGTAGTAGTAATGAGTATTATCTCTGGTATTTTAGGTGCAATTATTTTATAATCTCTTCCTATTATATGTAGAAAATAACATAGTTAAAAATGATTGAAAATAAACATCTCGGTTGTAGAACACTACAGTCAAGATGTTTTTCTTTTTCTCCAAGTCATATCATTTGCTACTTACTATTAGTAAGATTTATAATAAACATGAATTAATTATTTGTGGAGGTATTACAATGGCATTAACAGACACATATAAATTAAATAACGGTGTAGAAATCCCTGTTGTCGGTTTCGGTACATGGCAAACTCCAGATGGTGACGTTGCTCGTGAATCCGTAAAAACAGCACTTGAAGTTGGTTATCGTCATATTGACACAGCTGCAGCTTATGGTAATGAAGTTAGTGTTGGTCAAGGTATCAAAGAAAGTGGTGTTAACCGTCATGATATTTTCTTGACAACTAAACTTTGGAACGATTCTCATGGTTATGAAGCTACTAAAAAAGCCATCGATTTAAGTTTACAAAAGCTAGATACTGATTATTTAGATCTATACTTAATTCATTGGCCAAACCCAGTATCAGTACGCGAACATTGGGCTGAATTAAATGCTGAAAGCTGGCAAGCTATGGAAGAAGCCGTTAAAGCTGGTAAAATTCGTGCAATTGGTATTTCTAATTTCCGCAAGCATCATTTAGATGAATTATTGAAGACTGCTAATATCGTTCCTGCAGTTAACCAAAACTACTTAAATCCTAGTGATCTTCAACCAGATGTACTAGCTGCTAATAAGGAACACGATATTTTAAATGAAGCTTATAGTCCTTTAGGTACTGGTGATTTGTTGCGTAATGAATTAGTTGCTGAAGTTGCTGCAGCTCACAATCATAGTGTACCTCAAGTTCTACTTCGCTGGTCGTTGCAACATGGTTTCCTTCCACTTCCAAAATCTGTTCATGCTGAATATATTAAATCTAATACTGATATCTTTGATTTTGAATTGACTGATGATGAAATGAAGAAATTAGATGGATTACGTGGAGTTACTCATTTAGCAACTGATCCAGATACTGCTACATTCTAATAATTAACTTGTGCCGATTAGTTTATGAAGTTCTAATCGGTATTTTTTTACAAAAAAAGTTTGAGAATCGCATATCTCAAACTTTATAAAATAAGTACTTATTTTGTATTATCTATCATTTTTTTTAATTGATTTGTCAAAATCTGAATTGATAGGTTGATTTTTGTTAAAGATATCATACTCTTTACCAGCTTTATCTTGAGCCTGTTTCATGGAAATACCACCGTAACCTTGAAGAATCTTGTATTCTCTGAATTCCAAAAATCTATCAATACTTTCAGCAAATTGTTCCATAGTAAAAGTATTTCTTCTTTCTATTAAATCTTCAATATAATCGAAATAACCAGATACGTTACGTTCAAGTTGCTTGATTTGTTTTTCATCAAGATAATTCTTAGCAACCTTAGTATCAGATTTTAAAATACGTCCTTTAGGTGTATTTTTCCAAGTAGTTAAGCCCATATTCTGTTTTGTATGATCGGCGGTAGTATAAATAATTTCCGCTGCTGTTTGCCCTGTAATAACATAATGGAATTTATTTTGGACGTTAGCATAAAATCTCTTTGTAACTTCACTGTTTTTATCATAGTCAATACTAATTTCAGCAAAAATATCAGTTATCTTCTGCCAGATTCTTCTTTCACTTGCTCGAATTGATCTAACACGTTCAAGTAATTCATCGAAGTAATCTTTATCTAATAAATTAGAGCCTTGTTTCAAACGTTCATCATCAAGCACAAAGCCCTTAATCATATATTCTCTTAATGTTTGAGTTGCCCATTGACGAAAACGTGTGGCCTGAATTGAATTAACACGATAACCAACAGAGATAATCATATCTAAATTGTAATATGTTAATTCTTCCGATACTTCACCACGAATACCACGATTTACGACTGTTGCATATTTTGCAATAGTCATATTTTCATTGAGTTCATGCGATTCATAAATATTTTTATGTGCCTGCTGATGGTAGATACACTCTTACCGAATAACTGTGCAATGTATTTTTATGATTAAAAAATATAAGGACTGATTATAATATCAAAAATCAAGTAATATATAGTAGAAATAGGCACTCACGAAAAGTGCCTATTTCTACTATAATTACGATAAACGTATTAATTCAGGATAAATAAATTATATATTCTCTTTTTTGAAACTATTAGCTTTATTTGTATTTTCTTTCAAATATCCAAAGCGAACCAGCAAGAACTATACACCCTAGTATGCTTAGCCATAAGACTTCATTATGCTTCTCACCTGTCTGCGGTAAATCTTTTTTCTTATCTACTTTGACCGATGAATTAACTTTCTTACTTACTAATTCTTTCTTTGATGAACTTGAACTTGTCTCAACAGGAATCACCTTTTCACTATTAGTAGAACTCGAACTACTTGTAGATGTCGCAACAGATGGTACACTACTAATTTCTGAAGAAGATGAGCTGCTTTGTTCGCTTGAGACTTTGGAGGTTTGCTCACTACTTGAGCTACTACTTACACTGGAAGTTGAACTTACATTAGAACTTTCCACAGAACTCGAGCTACTTGAACTGGATGAAGTACTTTCAGCTTTTGTCACTGAGCTTGAACTACTTGAGCTAACAGTTGAAGTTTCAGTCTGGGGTACACTACTAGAAACCGAACTGCTTGAACTTACTGAAGAAGAACTCGAAGTACTTTCAGCCTTAGTTACTGAACTTGAAAAACTTGAGCTCGAAGAACTAGATACACTTGAACTTGAAGATTCAATGCTTGATGAGGAACTAGAACTTGAAGGTTTCGAACTCGAGCTACTTGAAACTGAACTACTTGAACTAAATTGTGGGTGTTCAGGTAATTGACCAAAACTTGTCCCTAGCAAGTCTTGATATGTACTGTCATCTTTTACATATATATTTAAGTTTAGATTTACTGGTACTGGATTGACGCTTTGTATCAATTCGTTATATACCATTCTTTCTTCTTGTGTTAATTCATTTTCATTTACATTATATGAATCACTATAATGCCAAATTGCAAGTTGAGTAAGTCTTCTGAAAGCACCGTCGGATAGTTTTCCTTGCAACTTAGTAGCATTCAATGGATAACCATTGTATATGATTCTTTTAATAATATCTGGTAACTGCTCCCTATCTACCAGTGGATTATCTAATGCCATCAATCGTTCCGGCGTTGCATCAAATCTGTTATATACTGCTGAGTAAGGTAACTTCTTTGATTCATTTATACAATAAGCAACGTCAACTTTTCCTGTACTTAAATTTTGTACATAAATTGGCATTCCGTACGAATCCTGTGATTGCCCCACATAAGCGATATAGCGATCAATATTATCAGCCGAAACATTGCTATTTCCAAAATGAAAATTAATTACAAAACCTAATAAAAATACTAAACTAACAACAATTTTCCGCATAACCTTCATTATAAAAACATATCCTCCTTTCCTTAAAAACTGTTGTTAGTATAGCCAAAATATTATGATTTTTTAGAAATTTGCACTGAATGGTACTAAATTTACACCAAATGGTAATTTTTTACATTTCCACAAATCCTTCTTTAAGTATATTTTTTAATGGAACTACATTTTTTCGAGAAACTAAACAATAAGTCTTTTCGCTAAAATATAGTTTCTTTTCCTTACTATCAAATCTCTTGATATTATTTACATTTGCGACAAATGATCTATGTACTCTCATAAAACTATCGCTCTTAGTTTCTATGCTTTTTAAATTTCCTTTAACTACAAAATGTTGAGATTTTGTATAAACTGAAAGTTTCCTTTTTGTTAAGTCAGTGATTGTTTCAAAAAAATATATATCAGATACCGGTATTCTAAAAATTTCAGAATTACTTTCTAATTCAATAAATTCAGTTTCTTCATTTAAGTTTTGTCTTTCTTTTATCAATTGAAAATCTGTAACCAAACTCTGTTTAATTTCATCATTTGTTTGGATTTTATCAATAAAGTCTAGCGCCGCTACTCTGTACTCATATGTTTTTCTCATAAATTCTGAATGCGTAGTAATAAAAATAATTGTACCTAAATTATCAACTTCTCTAATTCTTTGAGAAGCTTCAAAACCACCATATCTAGAATTTTTTAATTCAATATCCAGCAAATAAATATTATTTTCATCTGGCTGAGTAATATGTTGCAATAATTTATCTGATTCTTTAAAAGTTTGAATCACTAAGTTTGGTTGAATACTCTCTAAAATCAACTTTAAGCGTAAAATTTGAAGTGAATCATCCTCTAAAATAAATATTTTCATCTTTTTTCTTCCTTATTTAAAACTAACTCCTGAGTAAATGTATAGTCACTACTACTTGTTTTTAAGGATACATTGGGATAATGACCGATCAACCTTTTAACAGTCGCTAATCCTTGCCCTCTATTTCCACTCTTAGTTGTATAATTTTCTTTGAACAGTGGGGCTATCTCTACTCTTTCTACTTTAGTACTATTCTCAATAATTACTCTTTCAATATCAGCATCTTTAATATATGCCACTAATAGTCGTGGTTCCTTACTTTCCAACGCCGCTTCAATTGCATTATCCAACAATATAGATAGTATTCTAACTGCATCTAGCAATCTTGTGTATTGAACCGTAACATCATCATTTATTTCAATTTCCAATTCAATTCCTTCACGAGCCGCATAACTAAATTTATTATAAAGAATACTTTTAATTGCTGAAGTTTTTACATGTTTCAATTTACCCAAATCATAGTAAGCTGCGTTAATCTTTTCTTTACTTGGTTCCATAATTTTAGTATATGTTTCTTCTATCAACTCTAAATTCCCACTTTTTATTGCTTGATCCATGCTAAGTAAAATATTTAAATAATCATGTCTGAATCTTCTAAGACCTTGATACATTTCTTCAATCTTGTTCGCATAATTTTCAATATTCTGTAATTCAAAATCTTTTAGTTCATCAAGTTCTCGTTTAGTTTCCAATAAGGCAATCGCTCTTATATATCCCCAAAATAAAATCAATCCTATCACATAAACGCTTATCCACCAACTATTGTAATTATCATTAAATGTTGATCCATAAATTAAATAGATTGCTAAAAATGCAATAGCCACTAATTCCATTTTTCTCTTTTTACTTGAATCCGACATTGATAAAATTTCCAAACTATCTTTAAACCAATAGATAATTCCTATCTGCATTAAAAAAATTATACTTTGACAAACCAAAGTTCCTAAATAATTATTATAGTTAAACCAATCGTAGATTTTACTTCCATAAAAATTCAAAACTACTTGTAAAATCCAAGTTGTGATAAAAGAATACATCACAAAAATTATGTATCTCAACCAACTGTCTCTTCCATTATCTTGATGATAGGTAATCAATACTCCACCGATAATCATAATTAAATTACTAATTTTAATTGGTATGCAAATAATCATTAACAAAATAAATGCAACTATATGCAAAAAATCAAACTTTACTTTGCTTGAATAAGATAATGTAATTACCTCTATCATCAAAGTTGAAAGCATTCCAAAAATATAAATTCCCATATAAATCACCTTGTATAAATATTAATTGGCTATTATATTTTAAACAAAATTTTTAAAATTTACAAATCACTATATTATTTCTTTTTGTGTTAATGTATATGTATAATGTTAAATACTTAATGTTTATATATTAATTTTATACATTATGTTAAATGTATAATTAATTTACATTATATATAATTATATATTTTTAATTGTATTAATAGATTTTTCTCATTTAAAAGCGTATTATTAACTTATCTAATAAATGAAAGGTGGTCAAATAATGGGACAAGTATCACATTTATATGATTTATTCCAACCAAAACATTATCAAATTTATTTAGATATTAACCGTGAAAAGAAAACATTCACTGGGGTTACAAAAATTTCTGGAAATGCTTCTCAAAAAGAAATTGCTTTACATCAAAAATTTCTTAACATTCTTGAAGTAAAGGTTAATGGTAAGTCTACCGATTTTAAATTCGATGATAGTTCTGAAACTGTCTCTTTTAATGTTCCTAATACTGGAGATCTTAATTTAGAAGTATCATATTCCGCTAAGCTTACTGATTCTATGATGGGGATCTATCCTTCTTACTATGAAGTTGATGGTGTTAAGAAGCAACTTATCGGTACCCAATTTGAAACTACATTTGCGCGTCAAGCCTTCCCTTCTATCGATGAACCAGTTGCTAAAGCTACTTTCGATCTTGCTATAAAGTTTGACGAGCACGAAGGTGAAACTGTTCTTAGCAACATGCCAGAAGTTAAGACGGAAAATGGTGTTCATTACTTTGACACCACTGTGAGAATGTCAACTTACCTTGTAGCCTTTGCTTTTGGTGAACTACAAAGCAAACTTACTGAAACTAAATCTGGTGTTAAAATCGGTGTATTTTCAACTAAAGCTCATGCCGAAAAAGAACTAGATTTTGCTTTAGATATCGCTAAACGTTCAATTGAATTTTACGAAGATTATTATCAAACTCCATATCCACTCCCTCACTCCTGGCAACTAGCCTTACCTGACTTTTCAGCCGGAGCCATGGAAAATTGGGGCTTGGTAACTTATCGTGAAGCTTATCTATTATTAAATCCTGATAACACATCTTTAGATACAAAGCGTATTGTTGCAACTGTTATTGCTCATGAACTTGCTCATCAATGGTTCGGTGATTTAGTAACTATGAAATGGTGGGATGATTTATGGTTAAATGAAAGTTTTGCCAATATGATGGAATATGTTGCTATCGATGCACTACAACCTGACTGGAATATCTGGGAGTTATTCCAAACATCTGAAGCACCTCAAGCTTTACAACGTGATGCAACTGATGGCGTTCAATCCGTTCACGTTGAGGTTAAGGATCCTGCCGAAATCGATTCTCTATTTGATCCGGCTATTGTTTATGCAAAAGGTTCTCGTTTATTAGTAATGGTTCGTGCTCTAATTGGCGATGATGCTCTACGTTCTGGACTAAAAGCTTACTTTAAGTCACATAAATACAATAATGCAGTTGGTTCTGACTTATGGAAAGCACTTGGTGAAGCTTCAAATCTTGATATTGGCTCTATTATGAACTCATGGCTAGAACAACCTGGTTATCCAGTCCTTAATGTCAATGTTAAAAATGGTCATTTAGTAGTTGAACAAAATCAGTTCTTCATTGGTGAAGGTAAAGAAGTAGATCGTTTATGGCAAGTTCCTCTACATGCAGACTTTGCTCAAGCTCCTAAGTTACTTACACAAAAAGAATTAGACTTAGGTGACTATCAAGAATTGAGAAAAGCAGCTTACAAACCTCTACGCTTTAATGTGGGAAATACTTCTCATGTTGTAGTTAATTACTCTCCTGAACTATTAGAAGATATTTTAGTTAACTCGCAAAATCTAACACATATTGATAAATTACAATTATTGCAAGATTTACGTCTCCTTGCTGATAGTTGTTTAACTTCTTATTCCAAGGTTATTCCATTATTAAAAGAATTTTCAAATAGTGACTCAGCTATTGTTAATGAAACTTTATATAGCATTGTTAATAATTTGAAATTCTTTGTTACTCCAGATTCCACTGATGAAACAAACTTAAAGAAATTTGTTAATACTTTAAGTGCTGACCAAGTTCAACGTTTATCTTGGTTACCAAAGGATATTGATAGTAATGACGATCAACTAGTTCGTCCACTTGTTTTGAACGCTGCTTTATATGCTGAAAATCCTTCTGCAAAATCTGAAGCACATGAAATCTTTACTCAAAATCAAGATAAATTATTAAGTTTGTCTTCTGACATTCGTGCTCTTGTATTACAAAATGAAGTTAAAAATTATAACTCTTCCCAATTATTTGAATCCTTACTAGAAGATTATCGTAAAACTAGTGATAGTTCATATAAGCAAGACATCTTGTTCGCATTAACTTCAACAAAAGATGCTGACCAAATTCAACAAATTGTATCTTATTTTGAAGATGCGGATACTATCAAACCTCAAGATTTGCGCACTTGGTACTTCAGAACTCTTTCAAACAATCTAGGCGAACAAGCAGCTTGGGATTGGATTCGTAACGAATGGCAATGGCTTGAAGATAGAGTTGGTGGTGATATGGAATTTACATCTTATATCACTGTTACTGCACGTGCATTGCATACCGAATCACGATTAGTTGAATTCAAAAAGTTCTTTGAACCTAAACTTAATACTCCAGGTTTAACACGTGAAATTATCATGGATACTAAAGTTATCGAAAGTCGTGTTGCTATGATTGAACGTGAAAGAGATCATGTAAATGCTGCTATTTCAAATATCCTTGATTAAATATATATAATAAGAAAAGGGCTAGGAAAAAGATTTTCCTAGCCCTTTTTTCTAACTCTTATTTTGTGTTAATGTTAATGCATAATGTTTATAACATTGTACATTAACATTTAACATACGTATTTAACTTTTATATTTAACATATATCCCTATTGCGATAAAAATTGGTCCAAAAAAAATAAATAATATACTCATAATCACACTTTTAGCTACACTATATAGCCATTCCGACATATTATCATGCGACATTGTATCTACACTCGTATATTCGTATGGATTTGTGTAGACTCCATTTGATGTCCATTTTCTATCTTTATGATTTTGCGCAAGATCCTGATGATGTAAATCTAACGCTTTCTGCTTATAAGAAACTACTGGTTCACCATCGGATATAAACCAACTTTGGTGTTTCAATCTAAAGAATGGGAGAATAGCTGTGGTAATAAAAAAATACATATGTTGCATTTCAAATGTATACTTCGTCGGGTGAAAAGTAATATCCTCTTTATAAATAAATATTAGAGTTAGACAAATTATACCCACTAGCAAATACCTTATTAACTTTAATATCAGCCATACATTTTTCATCGTTACTTTCCCTCCATTCAAGATTATCTTTTAACGCCACATATTAATAATTTTCTTTATTATACACTTTATATAAATGTTGTCTACATAATATTATCCTATTAACATTATATAAATACATTATTCATTATATATAATCTATTTACATTTAACACTATATACAAAAACAGAGGATAGTATCAAACTATCCTCTGTTTCACCATTACTTTTTACTTAGTGATGTAAGATAATCTTTTTGTTCCAAAATATTCAAGATGCGATTAAATCTTTGCCTGTCACTATCGCTTAACTTTTCAATTCTTTCACTCAACAGATTCCCTACAACTTCTTTTTGGGTTGATCCAATCCCTATATTATTTAAAGCTGTTATTTGATTTCTAATATGATTATCTACACGAACATTAGCAGGAAAGGTTACTGTATTTTCATCAGTAACTACATCGCCACGTTCAACCTGATTTTCAACTTTTACTGGTCCACTATGAACTAATTTATTTTGTCCACTTTTTTTAGAATGATTAAGTAATCCACCAGCCATTATTCTTCACCTAACCTTTCTAAAATTTCATTAGCAACTCCCTTGAAAGCTGCATGTGTTTTCTTATCCCACGAATCACTTGGATTATCGGTAATTCCTGTCATATCCATTCTCTTAACACGTTCCATTTGCATAATTTTTGCATTAAAGATATTTTCATCACCAAATTCTTCTGAAGCAGCGTCCAAAATTTCTTTATCTACGCTAGCACTTCTTTTTGATAAGAAAGGCAAAATTCCTAAAATATCAACTTTAGAATCATATGCATCAACAATACTATTTTGTAAATACTCAATCAAAACTTCTGCACCTTGCAACGAACGTTCTTGAGTTTGAAGAACTACAATAATTTGATCACATGCATAGAAAGCTGTATCGTTTGGTAATGAAATTGTTGGTGGAACATCTATGAAGATAAAGTCGTATTTATCACGTAATGAATCAACTTTCTTTTTGAAGAAACCAATACGTTCTTTTTCATCCATAAAGTTTCTTTCCAAAAAACGACTATACATACTAAAGTCAACAGCGTTTGGAATAAGGTATAAGTTGTCTTCAATTTCAATCGTTATTGAATCTAAACTTTCTTCTCTATTCAAAGCGGTCATTAATGATGATTCAATAGTTGCAACTTTATCTTTATTTTGATACTTAGTTTTTAAAAATAGGGCAGTAATATTAGCCTGAGGGTCAAAGTCTATAACTAGACACTTTTTACCCATTTTTGCTAAGTTGTAACTTACTAATGCAGTAGCGCTAGTTTTTCCAACGCCACCTTTAAAATTTAAAAATGATAATACTGTGGCAGTCATTTTTTAACCTACCTTTCTACATTTACACATTTATACATTTGCACATTTGTACATTTGTACATTATCTATAGTTAGTTTACCACAATCTCCTACAATGTGTTAATTCTTTTTGTTTAATTATAATATTGTGTTAATACATTATATATTAATATAATGTTGATTTGTTATATTAATGTTTTATGTATTTATATTATATATAATGTATTTAATAAATGTTATATGTTACAAAAGAAAACGGTTGCTAATTTTGTTGCCTTATGTTATATTCTTCTTGTATAAGTTTGGATAGTTATTGCGCTTGGGTAAGCTAAACCAATATACATCTTTTTTGTTGTAGTCTCTACAAAGATGTATATTGGTTTTTTTATTACTATTCAGAAAGGAGGATACCATGAAAATTTTTAAAGTTATTAATAATAATATTGTCATTACTCTCGATCAAAATAATCAAGAAATTATTTTGATGGGTAGAGGATTAGGTTTCAAACAACGACCTGGAAATAATATCGATGAAAATTTAATTGAAAAACGTTTTTCTCTTAGTTCATCAGATAATGAGGAATCTTCAGTCTCACAATTATTATCCAATATTTCTTTAGAAGATATTAGGGTTGCCACCCAGATTTTAAATTATGCCGAAGATATCTTTAATACCAAAGTTAGTGACTCAAAAGTTATTGCTCTTAGTGACCATATCCATAAACTTTAGGTTTCTTAGTAATTGGACCTTTAGCTACTTTCGGTTCTAACTTAGTTGGTTCTGCTATCTTAGCTGTTAGAAACTTTTCTCCACTAGTAGCAGGATCTTTAGTAGCTGGTTTTTGGCAAGTTTTAGTCGTGTTCGGTTTACACTGGGGAATTATTCCTATTTACTTTAATAACATTGTCACAAATGGTTTTGACAATGTTATGATGCCATATTACTGTACAACTTTCGTTACTTCTACAGTTTTAATTGCTATGTTATTGAAAAACAAGGATAAATCCTTTAGAAAAGTTGCTATACCTGCAACAATCTCAAGTTTACTAGGTATTACTGAACCAGCAGTTTATGGTGTTTTAATTCCTAAGAAGAAACCTTTATTAATTAGCTGTATAGTTTCAGCAATCGTTAGGGGATTCTACGGTTTCTTTAATCTACGTAAATTTGCTATGGGTGGAATGGGATTCTTCGAACTACCAGGTATGATCGATCCTAAAACACATAGTATGAATAATGTTTACATCGCTTTAATTGGAATTGTATTGTCATTTGTTTTAGGTTTCATCGCTACTATGATTTTTTGGAAAGAAGATTCTTCTAAAGATAAAGTTGAAACTGGTCAAAATGATGAAGAAAAAAATGTTAGTCAAGAATTAATTCAAACTCCACTAGAAGGAAAAGTTTTGCCTCTATCAGAAGTAAAAGATGAAGTTTTTTCTAAAGGATATATTGGAAAAGGAATTGCTATCGAACCAACTAAAGGAGAAGTAATTTCACCTGTCAATGGAACAATTACAACTTTCTTTCCAACAGGCCATGCAATCGGGATAACTTCTGATTCAGGCGTCGAAATTTTAATTCATGTTGGCATGGATACTGTTAATCTAGAAGGAAAACACTTTAAACCCTTAGTAAAAAAAGGGGATAAGGTTACAGTAGGACAAAAATTATTAAATTTTGATCTTGAAGAAATTAAAAAAGAAGGGTATTCAGTTATCACACCTGTTGTTATAACTAATTCAGCTCAATATAAAGATGTCGTTACTGTTAGTGACAATGGAAAAAATTTATTATCAGTTTTAGTTTAATGAGGTGTCATCAATGAAAGAATTTCCGAAAAATTTTTTATGGGGCGGGGCAACCTCCGCTAATCAATACGAAGGTGCATATTTAGAAGATGGGAAGGGACTTTCTAATGTTGATCTAATTCCTAGTGGTTCGCAACGTTTAGATGTTGCAAGAGGGGAGTTAGACCCTAAATTATTACCAGATACAGCTAAATTTCCTGCACGTTCTGCTGTCGATGGTTACCATCATTTTAAAGAAGACATAGCTTTTATGGCAAAGATGAATTTTAAAGTATATCGTTTTTCAATCAGCTGGAGTCGTATATTCCCTAATGGTGATGATGAACAACCAAATATGGCAGGCTTAAAGTATTACGAACAAGTAATTGATGAATTGCTTGAAGTACGATATTGAACCCTTAATTACTATTAATCACTTCGATGTCCCACATAATCTAATTGTTAAGTATGATTCTTGGCGTAACCGAAAACTTATCGACTTTTATCTGAGACTATGTGAAACCTTATTTACGCATTTTAAAGGTAAGGTACACTATTGGCTTACTTTTAATGAAATTAATATGATTCTGCATCTTCCTTATTTAGCAGCAGGTCTAACTTTTAAGGAACATGAAGATAAACTCCATGTTAGTTATCAAGCCGCTCATCACCAATTAATCGCAAGTGCTAAAGCTGTACTATTAGGTCATAAAATTGATTCTTCAAATCAAATAGGTAGTATGTTAGCTGCAGGATGTATTTATCCTAACACTTGCAATCCTATTGACGCATGGAACAGTCTGACTGAACAACGTAAAAATTACTTTTTCTCTGATGTCCAAGTTCGTGGGGCTTATCCTAACTATGCTCTAAAATATTTTGAAAAGATACATTTTAAATTATCCAAAAATACTGATGATCCAACAATATTAAAGCAAGGTACAGTAGACTTTGTATCGTTTTCTTACTACAATAGCCGTGTTATTGGAAAGGCTGATCAAGATCAAACAGCTGGAAACCTATTTGCTTCTTTAAAGAATCCATACTTAAAAACAAGTGAGTGGGGCTGGCAAATAGATCCACTTGGTTTTCGTATTACTTTAAATGAACTCTACGATCGTTACCAAAAACCATTATTCGTTGTAGAAAATGGTCTTGGTGCAAAAGATACTTTATCAGCTAAAAATAAAGTCAATGATACTTACAGAATTAATTATCTTCACGACCACATCCAAGCATTGAAAGACGCAGTCACTGAAGATGGGGTTGAAGTATTAGGATATACAAGTTGGGGTTGCATAGATCTAATCAGTGCTAGTTCCGGCGAAATTTCCAAACGCTATGGCTTAATTTATGTTAATTTAGCTGAAGATGGTTCAGGTGATTATCAGCATTTTGCCAAAGATTCAGCTAAATGGTACGCTAATGTTATTAATTCTAATGGTCAAAAGCTGGATTAATTTAATCTAAAAACTACTTGTAAGAATCTGTATTATTACAGGTTCTTTTTTTAGAAACTCAACAATAAGTTTAATTCTATTTCATCATCTTCAGTTAATTCATAGTTATCTATCAAATATTGTTTTACTGCATTTGCCATAAAATTGCGCAAGTAAACGTAAATGAACTTAGCTTTATTCTGTATTTTTTCTTTACCCTTATAAACTATTTCAGCAATTTGAAGTAACGCTGACTCTAAGCCTCTTTTCAATAAATCATTGGATTCAAAACGAGTTGCTTCTTGACTGGCAGGATTATACAACCATCTAGCATCAGATAATAATTTTTTTGTTACTTGATTTTTAGCTTTAAAAATAGTGTCACTAAACCATTTTAATTTTGTATATGAATTGTTTGCTAATACTTTCAATCTAGAAACTACAGGAAGACTAAATGTATCTTTAAGTCTTGTAATAATTGAATCTAAAGATAGATCATTTAAACCATCTTTTTCGGATTTTTTAGGTGTAACCGGAGTATTACTCTGATTTTGTGGTACTGATTCATTTGATTCTCTTGATAATAATAATTTGGTTTGATTATTGTTAGATTGATTTATAGGCAATTTTTGCGACTTCGTACTAGCAGAATTTGCAGGAACGGATTTAATAGGCTTTTCAAAGTCAAAATTGGCCCAAGGCAAAACAAGATCTGTTTCAGCCGGAGTTGTTTCTGGTGTATTTACATAGATCTTAAAATTCTTAAGACCATGACGAACAACACTTATTAGGCCACAGTCAATAAGTTGAGAGCGTAAAGTAGAGATTTTTCTTACAGACATACGAAGGATTTTTGAAGCTTCGTCATTAGAAAAATAGATAAAAATACCTTCTGAATCTGTAAAAGTGTCATTACCGGTTTGAGAATGAAAAGCAGATACTTCTTTTCTTTGAGAATATAGTGAATATAAAACCATAGCATCGCAACTTAATTCTTGATACTTAGGATTGTTGAATAAATCAGTGTTTATTGGTAAAAATGCACGAGATGTAAGACTTTTCATTGTGTAAACTTCCTTCCATAAAAAATATTTGAAGTACACACAAGACTAAAAATGATGAAAAAAAGACATAATAATGCTATAATTAGAAACATAGATAGCGAAAAATGAGTGCAAAAAACTCAAGTTAATTTTGGTGGTGCTTAATTAACTTTTATAAAGAGCTATCGTAAGTTTGATATTAATTATTTGTTCTTAGTCTTGGTGGTACTTGACTGAGATTTTACTGTATGCTGGTCACATACAGTTTTTGGGCTCCTTACTTTGGTCGGTAAGGGGCTTTTTTATTTAGTCATCCAATAATGAAATTTGACGTGGTTCGTCAAGATTTCTTAAAATACGTTTTCCAATATTAAAACGGTAAGCTATGATTCGATGAGCTTTACCTTTTTCATCTTGTACAGGTGTAATTTCAAAAACAGTAAAATACTCCTGTAGGATTTTACTAACTTTTGTTAAAATTAATCTATTGATATCCGTTGGTCGATAAGATTTAGGAATAGAGAAAAGTTCTTTAAAATCCTTTAATACAACATCAAAGACTTCATTTTCGTGTTCTCTAGCTAAACGAAAAGCTGTTTTCGCATATTTAGATTTGATAGAAGTAAATTCTTCAATGTCAAAGTTAGTTACGAATCCTTTGGCTAAATCATTAACGATATAGCGAAAATCTTCGTTAACAGCAACAGTTAGAGTCTGCTGATCCCCATCTATTTGAAAAGTTGGGAATAGGGTAAACTTAATAATTTGTTGTTGGTTATGGATTCGAACATTTAAAGAGGCTAGTTTTGTTGTCATATTATCAAGAGACTTGATTAACTCTTTGTTTGAAGTCTTCTGAAAACTTGCTAATTCACGAATTTGAGTAAAAGATAATTTGGTCTTTCTTTCACTAGTTTCTTTAACCTGACTTAGGATAGCGAAGAAAATATTCTGTTCACTTTCATTCATAAACCCAATAGGAATACGGTTTAATTCATTATCGTAACGAACTTCCTTGGTATTAGGGAAGGCTGTTACAATTTCCTGTTGGACAACAGGTTCTTTAGACATACAAACACCTCACAATATACAAGATGTAACTAAGAATTATCATAGAAACATCTATAAATTATCATTATGTTTATTATAATCATATAGAATTAATAATTACAATATAATTGAATGAATTTATAGACCATTCTTACACAGCGAAAAAATAGATATTCATTACAGACTATTTTTACACCTCGACATAAACAAATCCCGGTCTTATGCACTTTTTACATAGATAAAGCTTGTAATTATGCGAATCACAAGAAATCTAATAACAGTGAGAAAAGAGAACTTTGGTATATAATTGATAATTTTATTAAAATTGAAGAATCTTGATGTGTCAAGGCTTACACGCGCAATTTAAGGCCTTTTTTGCAACAATATAATGTTCGAAGTGTAAGAATAGTCTACAAATTTTTGGAAGTGTAAAAATAGTCTTTTAAAATAAAAGAAAAAGGGGAATAAGATATTTTTCCACTCCGAAATGGCCATATTGACCACTTCGAAGTGTAAGAATAGTCTAAATAGAGATAAAAAAAGAAGTTGGAATATAAGGAAATACAAGGAAAAGGGACAGAATCTATTCGGAGTGTAAAAATAGTCTGTATAAAAAAGACTATCTTTACACCTCGAGCACAATTAAATTTTCGAAGTGTAAAAATAGTATCAAAAACACATAACATTATACATTGTGGTAATGTTATGTGTTTTTTACATTATGTATATCTATAATGTTTATGAATTAAAAATTTATTTTTATAGACTAACCTTACACTCTGAAATTTATTATATATAATAGGAAGAGATATGTTTATTTAAATTAGAGAAGGGATAATATGACAGCCGAAAGTATTATTTCGATGTTGAAAGAAATATCAGATAATGGAAATAAGAAATATCCTGTCACTGATTTTGGTGGAGTATTTAATTTTAGAATAACTTTTTTTGATAAAATTCCTAATGATGTAGCAAATAAACTTATTGAACTTAATTTACCTGATGAAGTAATTGAACTACTAAGGTATACTAATGGATTGAATTTATTCGAAGATGAATTCAAAGGTATGGAATTAGGTGGACCTGTTTGTAAAATTTATTCTGGACAGGAAATTTTACAAAGATATCAAGAATCAATAGATAAAGACTTAATTTCTATACTACTTTTCCGTGATTATGGTGAAATGTGTATCAATATCAGAAATTATAAGCAAAAAAAGGATTATTTAACTTATCCAGGTATGGAAATGGATAAGTGTTTTAAATGTACTTTTCTAAAATGGTTAGAGATGTTTATTGTAGCGAATGGCAATGCTTTTTGGGAATGGAATTTTTAATAAATAGCCTGAAAGTTTATTGAACTTTTGGGCTATTTATTTTTCTTCTTTTCCTGATAGTAAGATAAAGGAATTTCTATTAGGGCAGATATTACCGCAACAATAAAAATCCAGGCGTGTCCGGTTTTTAAATAGTATGATGTAGAAATGGTAGCTACTACTAGGATACCAGCAATTGTTTTAATCCAAAAATATGTCATGTAACTGCCTCCTTTTAAATAACAAACTAAAATTAATTTTTAACTATCTATATTATAATAAAAAGTTAAATATGAAAAAGTAAACAAAAAAGTTTATAATGACAAAGAAAGATACATTAAGAGTCAATAATATAATCAAAAATTAAATAAGATAACGAAGAAAGGGTGTGAGTAGAATGACATTACAAATCCTAGATAGAGAAAAAAATAAATTATATTCAGATGGAAATTTCTGGGAATTAAGTAGGAAAGAAGAGAATGATTGTTTTTATGGAGTAAGTTTTGTTTCATCTATAAAATTTATTGAAGAAAAGTTGTTACCATTTTATCAAGATATAGAGTTAATTCTAGGCCTATCAGATAATGGTAATAATTCTATTGGACAAAGAATGCAGGAATTGATGGATAAGCGTGTTTCGTGGGTAAATTATGTTGAAAATAATTTGGAAAGTGAATTTGCCAAAAGAATATTAGATGGCTCTTTAAGATTGCGATTTACTAAAGATAAGTTGATTCATTCTAAAATTTATTTGATGGAAAATAAAGAACAGAATACTTATCAATGTTTCACAGGTTCAATGAATTTAACTGAAACTGCAGTGTCAAAGAACTTTGAACAATTGATATGGGATTATAGAAGTAAGAACGATGATTTATATCAATTATATAAGTAAATGTATGATGATATAAAGAAAAATTCTGCTACATATCTAGATTCAAAACGCTTAAAAGGTTTTCTTGTAAAAGATAATTCAAAACAAACACAGCTTAATGTGTACACTGATTCTATCAATATGTTAAGTAATTCTGCCGATACAGATGAAAAGGTAAACTTTCCTTCTGATGAAGTAAAAGTGTATTTAAATGATACAACTAAGGAAATTCAAAATGGCAATTTAGGTAAAAAGGAAGCTGTAACTGTTAATCAAACAATTAAGTTATTTACAGAACTAGGTAATCTGAGAAAAGAAAAGACCTTAAAGAAAGCTACTAGTGAAATCTTAAACTTAAATCAAATTATTGAGTATCAAGAAAATTCAAAAAAATCATCTAAGAAAAAAAGTGATGTGGATTATTTCCCTAAACCAGCTTTAATTTGGAATAATGAATTTGAAAAATTATTTACTGCACCCAAAGTAGGCGAAGGTGGTCAAGTTTTAAAACAAGTTTCATTGAGTGATGAAGAATTAAAAGAAAAATTACAATTATTCTGCGATATTGTCAACGAGTATGATACTTATAAGTTATCAGGGGAAGGATGGCAAACATTAGGATTTTTACTATATTTATATGAAGCTCCTTTTATATGGAAGATAAGAGATTTATATGATTTAGCAGATAAAAGTAAACATAGAGAAGATGTTCCAATAGCAGTTGCTTTGATTGGACAAGGTAAGACGGGAAAATCGACATTAGGTAGAAGATTAGCCGCTAAGTTGACAGGTGCACTAAATTTTACGGGTAGTGGTGAGTTTGAAGCAAGAAATAAGTATGTAAATAAAGCAATAAGTGACGTTATTAATGAATATTTACAAACGGCAGGTCCAGTCAGTCCATTGATGATTGATGATGTTCGTCCCGATTTAACAACTAGACAATATTTTGAAGATATGATTAAACGAAACTCAAATTCTATAACCGGTCCGATGCCTACTGCAATATTTACGATGAATAAAGAAGATGATTCTAAGGGTGTTGTATCTAATCGTCATGAAATTGCAAGACGTATCTGGTTCTTATCTTTTGAATCATCATTTAAGGGTAATAGCAAAGAAGGCGATTTGAAGGTAGATGAATTATTAAATCGTGCCGATTCTGATCTATATTATTTATGTCAACAATTATTAGAAGAATACTTTAAAGATATTTCAGAAGAGGATGCTATAAAAATTCAAGCTGACTTTTTATATCCAATTAAGAAAATCTTAAAGGACTTACTTGTCAAATACGATCTTTTTCAAGAAATTAAGAAATTTTTTGAAAAAGATAACTACGACTATACCTTATATAGAGGAAAATCAGATTGGCATATGCTAATAGAACAGGTAAGGGAGCCAGATGACTTCTCTTTTGTAGAAAGTAATGGGAAACTTCAAGCACAGTTTAATAAACAAGCATTTAATAAACTGTCAGATGGAACTAATAAAAATAATGGTAGTTCACAGATGGGATTGTACTATAATAATCTTCCACGTAAGTATGAAATTTCTGATAGTAGTAAGTATGGTACTTCTGGATTCATGATTGATGTAGATAATTTCGATAAATGGATGGGAGAGCCAGTTCTTCGCAAAAAGTATGAAGATACTCACGGAATTACTGATAAGAAAGAAAAGGAAGAGGAAAATTACAGACAAGCTAAGATGCAAGCACAAATTCAAATGGATTTACAAAAAGATCTGGTTAAACAAGTGGTTGACGCAATGGATGAGAGAAATAAAAAGAAAAAAGGATTCTTTGGGAAAATATTTGGTGGAAAGTAGAATCTAAATGTAGGAATGAGATTGAGGTGATGCGGAAATGAACAGAGAGGAAAAATTAAAACAACTTTCAAAGTTAAAAGATGAAATGAATTCTTATAGGCCACTTCCGAAAGAAATGGTCGAACAATTGGATAAACAAGTAAAAATTGAACATGTTTGGTCTTCGAATGCTATTGAGGGTAGTACACTTACAAGATATGAAACAGCAAGTATTATTGATACCGGAGTTACTGTAAATAAAAAATCTGTACGAGAAACTTTAGAGGCAATTAATTTAAGTGAGGCATATGAATATATGATGAGTTTAGTTTCAGAAAAACAAGATTTATCTGAAACAATTATTCGAGATTTGAATAGGCTTGCAACTTTAAATACAGCAATGAGTCCGGAACTTGCTGGTGTTTATCGAATTACAGAGGCCTGGCCAAGTAGATATGAGGATCATCCATACACTGAACCATTTAATATCCGACCAGAAATGGAACAGTTGATTAGATGGTCAAAAGAGAATAGAGAAAACTTACATCCAGCTATCTATGCTGCAGATTTACATCAAAAGTTTGTTTCAATTCATCCTTTCTCTGATGGTAATGGACGAACAGCTAGATTATTAATGAACTTATCATTAACTGAAGAGGGATATCCGGTAATTAATATTCAACCAGATAGGAAATCAAGGGAAAAATATATGGAAGCCTTAGCTTATTCTAGACAAACCGGAGATTTAACGTTATTTGAAAATATTATTATAGATTATGTTTATGAAACGTTAGATAAGAGATTAGAAATTTTGAAATTATATGAGAAAAATACTGAGGAAGCAAAGAAACAAACAAATCTTTTTTCGAATTCCTTAAAAAAGAAAAAAGAGAGATAAAAAAATTAACCGCCGTGTTGGTGGTTATTTTTATAGCAATTAATGGGAATGATAGGTACTACACTGCCTCAAATATAAAGAATAGATACCTTTAAAACTAACATAAAAGATAAACAATAACATTGTGTTAATGCATTACCATAATATAAATAAATAAAATATAATGCATAATATACCAATAAAGCCGATGCAACTAAGCATCGGCTTTATCTTTAGGAGTTGTTTTGATGTAAAAGTGTAAGTATTGTGAAGAATTAATTAGTCAAGATCCCATTTCCAAGTGCGAACTTCCTCAATATCGTCACCTTCGCTACGGATATAGTCATGATGTTTTTGAAGTAGTAAGTCCATATCTTGTAAGACTGTAGCATATTTTTCGCTAACTCCAGGAACAACTTCAAGTGCATCTTTAACTAAGTGGAATCTATCGAGTTCATTTCTTACACGCATATCGAATGGAGTAGTGATATCTCCTTCTTCTTTATAGCCATGTAAGTGTAAGTTATGGTTATGTCTATCAAAGAAGATATCTTTAAGAATGTCTACATAACCATGGAAAGCAAAGATAACTGGTTTATCTTTAGTGAAGTAAGCATCGAATTCTGCATCAGAAAGACCTCTAGGATCATCTTTCTTTAACTTCAAAAGATCTACAACGTTAACGTAGCGAATCTTCAAAGAAGGTGCTTGCTTTCTTAAAATAGAGATTGCAGCAAGACTTTCTAAGTTTGGTTCAGAACCAGCAGAAGCAAATACTACATCTGGTTCTTCGCCTTCAGGAACATTACTTGCCCAATCAATGATCTTCAATCCGTTATTAACAAGTTCCTTAGCTTCAGCTGCTGAGTACCATTGCAAACGAGGGTGCTTACTTGCAACAATTAAGTTAATAACTTGTTTTGTTTGTAAGGATTTATCAAATGCTGCAATTAAAGTGTTAGCATCAGCAGGGAAGTATTCACGAATATATTTTGTCTTCTTTTCTGCTAAATGAGTTACAATACCAGGATCTTGGTGAGAATAACCATTATGATCTTGTTGGAATGCAGTTGAAGTAGAAATAATATTCAATGATGGAACATCTTCTCTCCAAGGAGTTTCTTCATGGGAGTTACGTAACCACTTGAAGTGTTGTGTCAACATAGAATCAACAACACGTAAGAATGATTCATAGCTTGCAAAGAAACCATGACGACCAGTTAATGTATAAGCTTCAAGCATACCTTCATCCATATGTTCTGATAACATGGAGTCAATCATGCGACCATGAGGAGCAAGTAGGGCATCGCTACCATCATGAATTGGTTCCAACCATTGACGGTTTGTTTCTTCAAATACTGCACTTAACTTATTAGATAAGGATTCATCAGGTCCCCAACCACGGAAATTCTTATTATCTTTATTTAATTCAAATACAGCCTTGATATATTTACCAAGTTCAGTCATATCTGAGCCATCTTCTGTACCATGGTCTGTCTTAAATTCGAAGTCAGCTGGATCTGGTAAAATTAAAGGTTTTGATAATTTACCACCATTAGTAACAGGGTTTGATGCCATTCTATGATCTTTATCAGGAATAATAGCTTTAATATCATCTAATAGGGCACCATTTTTATCAAATAATTCTTCTGGTTTGTAAGATTTTAGCCAACTTACTAAACTATCAAGATGTTCAGTATGATTTTGGTCTACAGGAATAGGAATTTGATGAGCACGGAATGAACCTTCAATCATATCTCCATCCCATTCTTTAGGACCACCCCAACCTTTAGGAGCACGGAATACTAACATAGGCCATGCTGGGCGAGATTCATCATTATTCTTAACAGCGTTTTCACGAATAGCCATAATTTCTTCAATAATGCTATCCAATTCATCTGCCATTTTAACATGTAATTCTTTAGGATCTGTTCCTTCAACAAAATGAGGGTTCCATCCAAGACCTTTGAAGTAGTCTGTTAGTTCTTCATGTGACATACGTGAAAGAACAGTAGGGTTGGAAATCTTGAAACCATTTAAATCAAGGATTGGCAATACAGTACCATCATTGATAGGGTTAATGAATTTATTAACTTGCCAAGATGTTGCCAAAGGACCTGTTTCAGCTTCACCGTCACCAATAACTGTAGCAGCAATTAGGTTAGGATTATCTAAAATAGCACCTGCACCATGTAGTAGTGAGTAACCTAATTCTCCACCTTCATGAATTGAACCAGGAGTCTTTGGATCAGCATGTGATGCAACACCACCAGGGAATGAGAAACGTTTGAATAATTTTTGCATTCCAGCTTTATCTTGAGTGATTTCAGGATATGTTTCTGTATAACTACCATCAAGGTAAGAGTTAGAAACCATAACTTGTCCACCATGACCAGGACCTTCGATATAGAACATATCTAAATCGTATTTATTAATTACACGATTCAAATGAGCATAAATAAAGTTTTGTCCTGAAATTGTTCCCCAGTGTCCAATTGGATGAACTTTAACATCTGTTGGAACTAAAGGACGATCCAATAAAGGATTATCTTTCAAATATAATTGACCTACAGAAACATAATCAGCTGAACGCCAGTATCTATCTACTAATTCTAAGTATTCTTTTGATGAATAATTTATTGTCATAATATTTGCATCTCCTTGTCTTTTCTTTGCAAAATATTTACAGTTATATAATAACGTTTTCACAAATAATGTCAATACTTAATTTAGAAAAAAATAAAAAGGATTAAAAAGTAAATTTACTTTTTAATCCTTTAAAGTACTTAATTTGATTTTTGAAGAAGAATTTATAACTGGAATACCGATATGTTTGTACTTATTGATAATATCAAGTGGTGTTTTTTTATCAGTTAAAATGACATCTAATTCACTAACATCAGCGGTTTTATACAAAGCTATTTGATTAAATTTATCGTGATCAGCAAGTAAAACCTTATTCATAGAATGACTTAGCATTTTTTTAGAAACTTCAACTTCACTAAAGTAGTGATTGGTAATTCCTGATTGGATTGAAAGTCCACTACATCCAAAAAATCCAACATTGCAATATAGATTATCTATATTAGTTAGAGTAAGAGGGCCGGATAAAGAACCTTCTTCAGATCGCAAACCACCACCAAGAAGGATGAGCGAGTTTTTTGTACTGTATCTGAAAATATCTACTACATTGAGGGAATTGGTTATAACAGTAATATCATGTAAAGGGCTGGATTCAATAGCCTTTGCTAATTCTACAACAGAAGTACCGTAATCCAAGAAAATAGTATTACCATCTTTTATATAATTAAGAGCTAATTTGGCAATTTCCTTTTTTTCAATAACATCTAAGACTGTCCGCTGCCCATATCTTGTTTCTTCAACACCTTTTTTTAAAAACGTTGCACCTCCTCTAATAGAAGATAGCTTTTGTTTCTTGTCTAATATATATATATCTTTTCTAATAGTTTCACGCGAAGTATTAAGTTCTTTGCTTAATTCAGAAATTTTTACAGTTCCTTTTTCTTTAACTTGCTTCAATATTTCAGCATGTCTTTCTAGCATATCCATTGATATCACTCCCTAATATTTACCTAAGCTAATTGTATGATTATATTTGCAATTTATCAACTTTGCAAAATAAAATTAAGCAAAAAATAAAAAAGCTCTTGCCAAACAGGTGGGGGAGGGGTAGAATATATTACAGTTAAAGAAAACGTTTTCTAAAACATAGAAGAGAGGTAATAGATATATGAATATTAAAGACTTTCTTCACGATGAACTGATTTTTACTAAAACTTCATTCAAAAATACTACTGAATTATTTAAGGAAGTTGCAAAGATTGCTGAAGAAAAAGGATATGCAAATTCTTTGTTTTTAGAAAAAATTATTAAGCGCGAAGAGACATTTCCAACTGGATTACAATTAGAAAATAATGGAGTTGCAATCCCACATACAGATGCAGATACGATTGAAAAAGAGTTTGTAGCTGTAATTACGTTAGAAAATGAAGGTGTTCCTTTCAAAAGAATGGATGATCCTAACGAAGAGGTTGAAGCGAAAGTGGTATTCGTGCTTGGACTAAATCAACCTCATCAACAATTAGAAATGTTGCAATCTTTAATGGCTTTTATCCAAGATAATGGAAAGCTAGAAAAACTAGAGGCTGCGCAAACAGTTGATGATGTAAAAGAAGTATTTTAACTAAAGCAATTAAAATTTTTAGGAGGAATTAACATGAAAAAATTAAATGTATTGGTAGCTTGTGGAGCAGGTATTGCTACATCTACAGTAGTTATGAGTAAGTTAGAAAAGTTATTTGAAGAAAATAACATTGATGTTGAATTACATCAAATTAAGATTGCTGAAGCAGCATCAAAACAAAAAGATGCTGATATGTTAATTTCAACAACTATTTTGCCAACTGAATATGATATCCCAGCAATTAAAGCTATGGGATTCTTAACAGGTATTGGAATGGATAAGTTACAAGATGAAATTATAGAAACTGCCAAAAAATTACAAGCTGAATAATGCTTGATTGATAAGGAGGATATCTCATGAAAGTAGTCGGAGATGTTGTTCAATACATATTGAACATGGGTGCTAGTGTAATGCTCCCTATTATGATTTTTATTATCGCTCTTATTTTTAGAGTTAAAGCTTCAAAGGCTTTGAGATCTGCATTGACGATTGGTATTGGTATGGTAGGTATCAACTTAGTTATTAATTTATTGACAACTAATATTGGACCAGCCGCACAAGCAATGGTAAAGAGATTTGGATTCCATCTGACTGTTATTGATGTTGGTTGGCCATCTGCTGCTGCCGGTGCTTGGGGACAACCAATTTCTTCTATCTTGATCCCAATATTATTAGTAACTAACCTTGTATTGTTAATTACAGGTATTACAAAGACTTTGGATATTGATATCTGGAACTACTGGCACATGGTTGCTGCAGGTTCAGTAGCATATATCGTAACTCAAAGCTGGATCTTCAGTATCATTTCTGCAATTTTATACATGATTTTCTGTTTACTTATTGCTGACTGGACAGCAAAAGATGTGCAAGAATTCTACGGTTTAGAAGGTATCTCATTCCCAACAGGTTCTAGTGATGCTTTTGGTTTACTAGGTATTCCTATTTCTTGGGTAGTTTCTAAGATTCCTGGTCTTGGAAAGATTGATGTAGACGCTGAAACAATTCAAAAGAAATTTGGTATTTTTGGCGAACCTATGATGATGGGTATTATCATTGGTATTGTAATCGGTATCTTAGCTGGCTATGACGTTGCTGGCGTTTTAACATTAGGTATCAACATGGGTGCTGTTATGATGCTTATGCCTCGTATGGTTAAGTTACTTATGGAAGGTCTTATTCCTATCTCTGAAGCTGCTCGTGAATTATTACAAAAGAGAACAGGTGGAAAGAGAGAAATCCTACTTGGTATGGATGCTGCTTTATCAACAGGTGCTCCTGCAACATTAGCTGTTGGTTTGTTATTAGTTCCTATTACATTATTCATCGCTGTTATCTTACCAGGAAACAAAGTGTTACCATTCGGAGATTTGGCAACGATTCCATTCTACGTATCTTTAATCGTAGCTAGAAGAAGAGGTAATATCATAAACTCAGTTATCACTGGTGCTATCGTTATTACAATTGCTTTATTCATGGCTACAAACTTTACAGATGTTCATACTCAAATGCTAGAAGGTGTAGTTAAATTCCCAGCAGGTGCAGCAAAAGTTTCATCTCTAGATATGGGTGGTAACTTCTTGAACTGGATTTTATTGAAACTTGCTGAAGTATGGAATGCAATTTTCTAGGAGATGATTTTTTGTGAAAGTAGCTGAATTAGTTGATTTAAATAAGTTTAATTTAGTAGAAAAAGACTTACCAACTCCTTCTAGTAATGAAGTTAGAGTAAAGGTAATGGCAGCTGGCACTTGTGGGTCTGATAGTCATAAGATGAAAGCTGGCTGGAAGTATGGTTTTCCAGCTGTAATGGGACATGAATTTTCAGGAATTATAGATGCTGTTGGTGATGACGTAGAGAATATTGAAGTAGGGGAAAGGGTTGCTGTAGCTCCATTTATTCCTTGCTTTGAGTGCGAATATTGCCAATCTGGAATGTTCCAAATGTGTGAAAACTATGCAATGGTTGGACAAACACAACCAGGTGGATTTGAACAGTATGTTTGTGTACCAGCAAGAAATGTATTAAGTATAGGAAATCTTTCTTTTACAGAAGGTGCACTTATTGAACCTATGGCTGTAGCAATGCATGCAGTAATGGGGATAAATCCAGAAATTGGTGATACAGCGGCAGTTTTTGGATTAGGAGCAATTGGTGACCTAGTAATTAGACTTTTAAAAGCAGCTGGCGTTGTTAATATCATTGGAATTGACATCGACGATAAGAAGTTGGAAAAAGGTTTAGAAGAAGGATGTTCATATGTTATTAATTCTGCTAAAGAATCTCTTGAAGAAAAAGTAGCAGAGTATACAAATGGACAAGGCGTGGACATTACTATGGAATGTGCAGGTTCGAAGATTACGGAAGAGCAATCACTACTTATAACTAAGAGACGTGGGAAAGTAGGTTTTGTGGGGATTGCATATTCAGATGTAATGTTACATAAAGACGCATTTGAAAATATATTTAGACATGAATTAACAGTTAAAGGATTTTGGAATTCTTATTCTGCTCCATTCCCTGGTAAAGAATGGACTACTTCTATTGAAATGGTAAAAAATGGAAGCGTTAAAATAAAAGATTTAGTAACGCATAAATTTGAATTGGATGAAATCCAAGATGCATTTAATATGATAGTTTCTAGATCAGAATCATATAACAAAGTAATGTTTTATCCAAACGGAATAGAATAGAGAGAAAAGAAAGGTGTTTTAAATGGATATACCAACTAAGATGAAAGCGGTCGTAAAATCAGAAGCAGGCTATGGTAATATGTCACTACAAGAAATACCTGTTCCTGAAGTAAAAGGTAAGCAAGTTTTAATGAAGGTTGCTTATACAGGTATTTGTGGAACTGATATTCATACATTCAAGGGTGAATATGCAAACGCAGTTACTCCATTAGTTTTAGGTCATGAATTTTCAGGTAAGGTAGTTGCTGTAGGTGATGAAGTAACTAAGGTTAAACCTGGTGACCGCGTAACTAGTGAAACAACTTTTGATACTTGTGGTGAATGTGTATACTGCAAGAACAAAGAATATAATCTATGTGAAAATAGATCAGGTATTGGAACAAAAGCTAACGGTAGTATGGCTAATTATGTATTAACTCGCGAAGAAAGTGTACATGTACTACCTGATAATGTTAGCTATAAGTTAGCTGCAATGTCTGAACCATTAGCTTCATGTGTACATGCAATGTATCAAAAAACACCATTTACATTACATGATACAGTATTAATTATTGGACCAGGACCTATGGGATTATTGTCTTTGCAAATTGCTAAAGAAATTGGTGCATTTACAATTGTTTCTGGTATTACAAAAGATTCTGATAGATTAGAGATTGCTAAGGAATTAGGTGCAGATATTGTTGTTGATACACAAAAAGAAGACTTGGCAAAAATTGTCATGGAAGCTACAAATGGTGTAGGTGTGACAAAAGTTTATGATTGTTCAGGTGCTACTCCAGCTGTAAATGCAGCTTTACCATTATTGAAGAAGGGTGGTACTTTCCAACAAGTAGGTTTGTTTGCTAAACCATTAAATGAATTAGACGAAAGAACAATTATTCAGCATGAAATTACTTATGTTGGTTCAAGATCACAAAATCCATATGACTGGCCAATTGCTATTCATTTAGAAGCTAAAGGTGCTATTAATGAAGACAAGATGGTAACAAAAGTCTTTGATTTGGATCACTGGCGTGAAGCTTTTGAAGCAATGATGGCAGGTAAGGAATTAAAGGTTTTAATCGCATCAAACCCAGATGATGAAACTTTAAACTAACATAAATAATTGGACAAGTATGATTTCTGTAATTGTAAATTGGGATAGAACATGAAAGTGATTTCTGTAGTTACTTTTAGTTAAGTTACGCTTTGAGGGTAATAATATATGGAAGAAAAATGAACTAAGCAATTTACTTAGAGTATATACGAGAGATTTTGGAATTTTAGAAAACTTCATAAAATACAAAAACATCGCTATGTTTTCTGAATATAGTTTGCGGAATCTGGCAAAATTTCTATATTATACAATAGTGTATTGCTGTAAATCATTTGAATTAATAATTTCAATGTAACACTTGTCTTTAAATGTAAAATTACTTACTCTGAATAAAGAATATAGAGGTATGAAAGAGACTAGCGAATTGATAACGGTTCCCTAGTCTCTTTTTCCGAACTTTGATGAATGAATATACTTGCTAAATTGATTTATTAATTCATGTCAGAAATATATTATGTTGGGTATATATAATTATAGGAATAATTAACGGAAAGTGAGGAACATTAAGTATGAAATTTTTCCTAGACACAGCTAATACTGATGATATTAGAAAGTACGCAGAACTTGGTTTGGTGGACGGAGTAACAACTAATCCAACGATTGTAGCTCGTGAAGGTCGTAATTTTGAAAGCGTTATTAAAGAAATAACAACAATCGTTGATGGACCAGTTTCTGCAGAAGTAACGGCTAATGAAGCAGATAAGATGATTGAACAAGCTAGAGCTTTAGCTAAATGGGCTGATAATATCGTAGTAAAAATTCCAATGACAGAAGCGGGGTTAAAAGCTGTAAGTGTTCTAAGTAAAGAAGGAATTAAAACTAATGTTACACTAGTCTTTTCAGTTGCCCAAGGATTGATGGCAGCTAAAGCAGGGGCAACTTTTATTTCACCATTTGTAGGTCGATTAGATGATATTGGTTCAGATGGAGTGAAATTGATTAAAGATTTACGAACAGTTTTAGATAATTATGGACTTAAATCTGAAATAATTGCGGCAAGTATTCGTGGAGTACAACATGTTGAAGCTGTAGCTTTGGCAGGTTCAGATATAGCGACAATTCCAGCGGGAGTATTTGGAAAGATGTTTAAACATCCATTAACAGATAATGGATTAGCTAGTTTTGAAAAAGACTGGGCAGAATTTGAAGCGAGTCAAAAATAATTAGGAGGCTGAAAGGTATGTATGATCAAGTAGACCAATTAGGAGTAAATACTCTTAGAACATTATCAATCGACGCAATCCAAAGAGCTAACTCAGGTCATCCAGGTTTACCAATGGGAGCGGCACCAATGGCATATGTCCTATGGACACGTCATTTAAAAATTAATCCTAAAACACATATGAACTGGGTAAATAGAGATAGATTTGTTTTATCAGCAGGACATGGTTCAGCTTTACTATATAGTTTGGCACATTTAGCTGGATATGATGTTTCAATGGATGACTTGAAGAATTTTAGAGAATGGAAATCTAATACGCCAGGACATCCTGAATATGGTTGTACCGATGGAGTGGAAGCTACAACAGGACCATTAGGTCAAGGAATTTCAATGGCTGTAGGAATGGCGATGGCTGAAGCTCATCTAGGTAAGAAATTTAATCGTGAAGGTTACCCAGTAATGGATCATTATACATACGCTTTAATTGGCGATGGTGATTTAATGGAAGGTGTTGCTAGTGAAGCAGCTTCATTAGCGGGGCATTTAAAATTAGGTAAGTTAATTGCTTTGTATGATTCAAATGGAATTTCTTTAGATGGTAAAACTTCAGCATCATTTACAGAAAATGTAGGAGCTCGTTTTGAAGCTTATGGCTGGCAATATATTCTAGTAGAAGATGGTTTCAATCTCGAAGAGATTGATAAAGCAATTGTTCAAGCAAAAGCTGAAAGTGATAAGCCAACAATTATTGAAATAAAAACGACAATTGGTTATGGTTCAGAAAATCAAGGTACACATAAAGTGCACGGAAGTCCTCTTGGTGAAGAAGGTGTAGCACACGCTAAAGAAGTATATAATTGGAATTATCCACCATTCACAGTACCTGAAGAAGTAAGTCAAAGATTTAAAGAATGCATACAAGACAAGGGTGTTGAAGTAGAAAATAAGTGGAATGAAATGTTTGAAGCATATAAAAAAGAATATTCAGATCTTGCACAAAAGTTTTCCGACGGCTTTTCTAACAAGGTTCCAAATACTCTTGGAGACATTTTACCACAATATGGAGAAGATGACAGTATCGCAACACGTGCGGCTAGTCAAAAAGCAATTAATGCTTTAGCTAAAGAAGTATCATCACTCTGGGGTGGGGCAGCTGATTTAGCTAGTTCGAATAAAACAGTAATTGCCGGAGAAGGTGATTTTCAACCTGAATCATATGAAGGAAGAAATATTTGGTTTGGGGTTCGAGAATTCGGAATGGCATGTGCGATGAACGGAATCATGTTACATGGAGGAACACGAGTATTTGGAAGTACCTTCTTTGTATTTAGTGATTACTTGAAAGCAGCTATTCGCCTATCGGCTATTCAAAAATTACCAGTAATTTATGTTTTAACACATGATTCAGTAGCAGTGGGAAAAGATGGTCCAACTCATGAACCAATTGAACAGCTAGCAAGTTTAAGAACAATTCCAAATGTTCAAGTATTTCGTCCAGCGGATGGAAATGAAACCTCAGCAGCCTGGAAAGTGGCATTAGAAACTTTAGATAAACCAACAATCTTAGTTTTGAGTCGCCAAAACTTAGATACATTGCCAATTTCAAAAGAAAAAGTTTTTGATGGGGTAGAAAAAGGTGGATATGTAGTTCAAGAAGCTGAAAGTGAAGCCGATGGGATTTTAATCGCCACAGGTTCAGAAGTAGGTTTAGCTTTGAAAGCTAAAGAAGAATTACAAAAGAAGGGTAAAGATGTAAGTGTAGTTTCATTACCTAGTTGGGAAAGATTTGAAGCTCAAAGTGAAGAATATAAGAATACGGTCATCTCTCCAGAACTTAAGAAACGCATGACAATTGAAGCAGGTACAACATATGGTTGGGCTAAATATGCAGGAGATCATGGAGTAATGATAGGAATAGATGAATTTGGAATATCAGCTCCAAGTGACATAGTCTTAAGAGAGCTAGGAATGAGTGTAGAAAATATTGTTAGCAGATATTTAGAAATGTAAGAAGATAATAAAATTAAAGCGAAGTTAGATGAAAAGATTAATATACTTCATCTAACTTCGCTTTTTTACTAATTCATTCCATCCCAAAAATAATCACAATGCATAGTTGCAGGGACATCTTTCCAGTTAACTGTATATCCAGCTCCATGAGCACAAAAAACGGATTGAGGTGTATTTTCCAAATCTGATACAGGATCATAGTTTTGTTGAGAGATTACATCTATTGGGTTATGGCAAGGATAATAACCAGCAATTTCTAATTCTAGAGTGCCATTTCCGTGAGTGTATGAGCGTACATTAGTGGCATAATCATACATTTCTGAAACAGGAGCAATTCCTGTTAGTACTCCGTCAACTTGTTGTTCATCCAAAGTACCATGCATTCGTTGAATATCATTGATTGCACGTCCAATTTGAGTACGATCAACTTTTAGTTTGAAACGATACCAAGGCTCTAAGAGTTGGCAATCATTATTTTCTTTTAGCATCATTAAACCTTGTCGAACTGCGCGACTGCAAGCTTGACGAAAATCCCCACCGACTGTATGTACATTGCTAGCTTTCCCGCCTAAAAGGGTAATTTTTACATCTGTAAGAGGGGAACCAGTTAATACACCTAGATGTTCTTTAGCTTTGAGATTAGATATAATTTGATGTTGCCAATTTTTATCTAATACTTCTAGACTACATTGATTTTCGAACTGGAGACCACTACCTCTTTTTCCGGGTTCTAGTAATAAATGTACTTCTGAATAATGACGAAGTGGTTCGAAGTGTCCAACTCCTTCAATAGAATTAGTGATAGTTTCTTTATATAAAATATTTACTTTAGTAAAAGTGACGTTTAAATTATATCGATCAAGGAGTATTTGTTCTAGGATTTCTAACTGAATTTCTCCCATAATTTGTACACTAATTTCTTTGAGATGTTCAGACCAAGTAACATGTAATTTAGGATCTTCATCTTCTAATTCATGAAGAGCTTTTAAGCAAGTTTGAATATCATTACCATTAAGATCAAGAGCATAACTTAGAACAGGGGTAATAGTTGGAATGGTATCTATTTGATTTTCTCCGATGCTTAGCCCTGGATAGGTATTGACTAATCCAGGAATGGTACAAACTTGACCAGCATTAACAGTTGGATAAGTTGAAAATTTCTCTCCATTATATACTCTAATTTGACTAATCTTTTGTTCAGGCAATATTTCTTCTCGAGGTTTTAGCGAACCACCTAGAATACGAAGCCATGTTAGACGTTCACCTTTATCATTATGTGAGATTTTAAATATCTTTGCTTGGAAATTGTTTGGATAATGCGGCTCTTGTGTCCAATGATTGAATCCTTGCAAAAATTCATCAATACCATCTAATTTTAAAGCAGAACCAAAATAGCATGGGAAAACAACCCTATCAGAGATTAAGGATAGGATTTTTTCATCAGGGATGGCATTGGTTTGTAAATAGTCTTCAAATAATGATTCATCGCACATTGCGATATCTTCAAGCATATTATCGGAAGAAAAATCAATAATTGATTCATCTAATTCACTTTTCAATTGAGATAAAATCTGTGAGGCCATATTAGTATTGATATCAATTTTATTAACAAAAATAAATACAGGAATATGGTAGTGTTTTAGCAAGTTCCAAAGAGATCTAGTGTGGCTAGTAATTCCGTCAGTAGCAGAAATAACTAATATAGCATAGTCAAGAACACTTAAAACTTGTTCGGTTTGAGTAACAAAATCAACGTGTCCTGGAGTATCTAAAATTGTTAATGAAAGATCATTGTATTCTAAATTAGCTTGGTGTGAAAAAATGGTAATACCGCGCTTTTTTTCTAGTTGATCAGTATCTAAGAAAGTATTGCCGTTATCAACGCGACCTAAATTGCGTAGATTTCCCGTTTGATATAGTAATGCTTCAGAAAGAGTAGTTTTTCCTGCATCAACATTGGCAATAATTCCAGTAACAATATGTTTCAATGAATTAATAGGCAATTAAAAAATGCCGTTCTCCCTTCTAATCTTAGAGTAGTTAATAAGATAATTGTAGAAAATTGAAAAAAGTAGTCAAATTATTTAACTTTACTCTGAATATGATAATTTTTATTGACTTTTTAAATAGTAATTGTTATCATTTAAAAAAGTAATAATTACTATTTAAATGAAATGAGGTATAATTTTGGCTAAAAAATCAAAAATTGCTAAATATAGAAAACAGCAAATGTTAGTTGCTAAATATGCAGAGATAAGAAAACAGTTGAAAGTAAATCATGATTATGAGAGCTTGCGAAAATTACCTAAAGATTCTAACCCTATACGATTAAAAAATAGAGATGAAATTGATGGTCGTCCACGTGCATATATGCGTAAGTTTAAAATGTCACGTATTAATTTTAGAGAGTTAGCACATCAAGGAAAAATACCAGGTATCCACAAAGCAAGTTGGTAGTTAAAGAGAGGTGAATATAATGGAAAAGACAGATTTAGCAAGTGCTTATCGTCGTTTGCGAAGCAGTAATCGTAAGACTAAGAAACGTGCGCTTAAAATAATTAAAGCACATAAAAAGAATAAATAAGAAAAAGCCTTAGTTAGTCCGACAAATTATCGTGAACTAACTAGGGCTTTTAAAATTAATTATTATTTTTCTTAGTTGCTCGAGTATAAATTCCTAGAGCTAGAGAACCAAAGAAGATTGGTCCAATAACAGTCCAAAATCCAGTTACCCAATCGCCTTGTATAAATGGATCAACACAAGTAAAGATGATCCCAAATAAGATAATTAAGAAGCAAATGTAGGTAACAATTTTAGTCCAAGTATGATTCTTGTAAGCGATAAATGGTTGCTTAAATCCTTTTTCCTTAAAGACAGGGAAGGCACCAACTAAGAATAAATAAGGGAATGAAGTTGACACGTTAGACATATCAGTCAAAATTGTATAAAAACTCTTAGCTTGACCGCCACCAAATGAAATTAAGAAGATCAAGATACATACAAGTAAAGCTTGCATCCACATAGCGAATTCTGGAATACCATGTTTGTTGAGCTTGGTCATTTTTTCTGGCCATAAGTGTTTGGAACCTAAGATAAATGATTTAATTGGAGAATAAATCAAAATAAAGAAAGAACCAACATAAGCTAAAAACATTCCTAAACCAACAAAACGGATGAAGATATTTCCAATTAGATTACTTACACTTGCAGATAATCCTAAACTATGTCCTAAATAAATTCCAAGATGTTGCATCATAACATAAGTGATGTTTCCTAGGTTAACAGAGTCACCAGAAAGGACATCTTTCCAGTTTACGCTGATACCCCATAAAAGAATCATGAAGGAGTAAGCAACTGCGATTAATAATGAAGAAATCAACAAACCTCTAGGGAAAGTTTTTTCAGGTTCTTCAATATTATCTATCATTCCACCTAAAGATTCCATGCCGGCATAAGCAAAAATAGCATATACGACAAAAGATAAAGTAGCAACCGGGCTAGCAAAAGCAGGGTTAGGTGATTTGATAAATGCAGATGCAGTGATTGGTTGTTCAAAATGTCCGTGAGTTGCAAATAATGAAATGAACGTAGCAATTAAGAATACAAAAATCATTCCAGTTACAAAAGCACCACCAACACTAGAAACTTTTGAAATAACATCTGCACCACGACTTGCAAAGAAAGTAACGAAAATAATCCAAAGAATAGCTAAAATTCCGACTACTTGGGTAGCACTGAAAGGACCAAAAGCCCAAGTTTGGGTCATATCTTTACCAAATAACAAGGCGGAGAAGGGAATGAATACTTTTGATGAAATATTTATTAACCAAACTATCCAACTAGAAAGCCAGATGAAAGTTCCAATAAATGCAAGTTTTTCACCAATAGTATTACTTAGCCAAGCATAAATACCACCTTGCTCATCTTTAAAAGTTGAGCCATATTCTGCAAGCATCATAGATACTGGTAAGAAGAAAAAGATGGCTGCAAAAATATACCAGATGATACTAGCATATCCCATTTGCAAAAAAGCAACTGGCATATTAGCGAAACCAAAGATACTTGAAAAAATCATCATGATTAAGCTAAATAAGCCTATTTTTTTGTTTTTATCATTCATAAAAATTCTCCTTTAAAAATGATAAGAAACATTCTAACACATGATGATTAAAACAAGGTTGAGTAATTGGGAAAAAGATGATTAATTTAGTGAGGAATTGATTTAATTTTTTCTGTAAAAACACTAAAATTACAATTACAGATAATTAACTTATGATTACAATTTTAGTATTATTTAATTCTATAAGTAAGTTCACTACTTTTTTCTTCTATTATATAGCGTATTTCTTTAGCAAATCTTTCCCTGCTAATTGGACGATATTTTCTTAGAAAACTAAATAGTTTGAATTTTAATAAAAAGTCTAACATTACAGCTAGATAATAGTTGCTTCTTCGAAATTTAGAATAAACTAATCCGGGATAGACAGATATTGCACGATTGCCCAACTTTCTACTAGCATAATTTTCAACAGTTCTTTTAGCATGTAAATAATTATTTAAAAAGAATGGAGCTGAATTGGCAGAGATGAACAAAAATTTATTATCAGAATCAACGATATTATCAATAATTAACTTAGCAGGTTGAATGCTGCTATTTTCATAAGTCTGATTTTTTGACTTATTGGGGAAAAGAATTCCTACACAATCAATAACCCAATCAGAAGTTTGAAGTAAATAATGCCAATTAGTGTCATGAGCTAAGTCAAAAGAGTGGTAGGTGATACCAGCAATAGAATTAGGGCGTTTGCCATTACGTGAAATAGAGTGAAGCTCTAAAGTTGTATCTTTTGATAATTCCAGTAATATTCCTTGGCCAACTAACCCAGTTCCACCAACAACTGCAATTTTCATAGAAGATTCCTTCTTTCAAAAAACACCAACCGAGAAAACTCAATTGGTGCCTATTTTTATTTAGATAATTTTCGATCCATAATTAACTCAACGGTCTTATTCATAGTAGAACTATACTCGGATTTTTCCATAAGTTCCATTGTAATAATATCAATAACATACACAATTGCTAACTGAGAATTGATAAAGCGAGTATTATCAACAAAATTACTATTTTTGACAACCGCACTCCAGGTAGAGAGCTCAATAAGTGGACTTTGATAAAATCCAGTAATGCTGATAATTTTTGTTCCTTTTTGTTTGGCTAAAGAACAAGCAACATTTACATCATCAGTATTACCAGATTGACTAATGGCGATGATAACATCATCAGAGTTTACAATAGTACTATCTATAAACATCATATGGCTATCGACTGTACAAAAAGCAGCAATTCCCATACGAATTAGTCGTTGAGTGAATTCTTGTGCAGTATAACCTGAACTTCCTAAACCGTAAACGTAGACACGACGAGCTTTAGTAATAGCATGGACAATATTATGAATAGTGTCAGTATCTAGTTGCTTCCAAGTACCTTGAAGTACTTTTTGATAGAATTCGTAAACTTTATCTCCCATAGAATCGCTTTCAGAAGAAACTGGAACCTCAGGAGAGCTAGCAGCAGATATAGCGAGCTTTAATTTAAAATCATGAAAATCAGAACATTCCATTCTACGCACAAAGCGAGTGATAGTAGCATTACTAACACCCGCTTTTTTAGCTAATTTAGTAATATTCATAGATTGTACTTCTTGAGGATTTTGAAGAACTTTTAAAGCTACTTTACGTTCTTGGCGAGAAAGTGTGGAGAAAATTGCTTCTATATTATTAAGCAAATTCATCAACATCACCCCTGATATAATTTATCTCAAGTATAGCACAATTTTTTACTTAATTGCGTCCATAAATTTATTTGCAATTTCTAGTGGACGAGTAATCGCGCCACCAACTACTAAGGCATGTACACCTAATTCTAAAACACGTTTAGCTTTTTGGGGGAGATCAATTTTACCTTCAGCAATAACTGGATGCTCAGCAACTTTTAGAACTTCTTTTAAATATTCAAAATCATTATCAGCAATATTCATACCTTTAGTAGTAGGGGTATAGCCATGCATAGTCGTACCGATAATATCGAAACCAAGTCTATTAGCTTCTTTGACATCATTGAGATCACCAGTATCAGCCATAAGAAGAGTATTAGGAAATTCTTCGCGGAATTGAGGAATGATTTCTTCCAATTTTTCTCCATTAGGACGTGCTTGTCCTGTTACTTGGCAAGCAACAACTTCAACTCCAGTAGCGGCAACTTGACGCATTTCTTTAAGAGTTGGAGTAATATATACATCAGAATCTGGATAGTCTTTTTTTATAATTCCAATAATTGGAAGTCCAGTCTCGTCTTGAATAGCTTGAATGTCAACGATAGAATTAGCTCTAATTGCAGGTGCGCCAGCCATTTTAGCTGCACGTGCCATACGTGCCATAATGAAAGAGCTATGTAAAGGTTCACCTTCAAGTGCCTGACAAGAAATAATTAATTTTCCATGAACTTGATCAAGAAAGGTATTTTCCATAATCTTCACCCCAATTTCTACTATTCTTTGAAATATTTTTCGTAAATCTTTTGAGCTCCAGCTTCCATTTCAGGAGTTGGTTTGCTCATAGGTTCTTTGCAGTAGCCAGCATGAACCCCAAGTTTTTCAAATACTAACTTAATAGTAGGATATAAATCATTATTTAAAAGATCAGTAATATAGTCATTACTTAATGTTTGAAGTTCACGAGCTTTTTCTATATCTCCAGCCTCGAAAGCTGCAATTTCTTCTTTAACACGAGGAGCGTTTAAGTTAAATGTTGAACCAATTGCACCATCAACGTCCAATGCAAGAGCAGGTAATAACATTTCGTCAAAACCTGAAAGAATTAACTTATCTGGGAAACGATTACGAACACGTTCTAGGAGATAGAAATCGGCATTAGTATATTTAATACCTACAATTTTTGGATTTTCAAACAATTCAGCAAATTGATCTAGAGATAATGCGACACCTGTTAAGGCTGGAATAGAATAAATAATAAGTTTATTATCTACACCTTCAAGAATTGAATTATAATAATTCTTAATTTGTTCAAATGAGAAATTATAATAGAAAGGTGTAACAGCAGAAATCATAGGGTAACCTAAATCAGTCACATATTTAGCTAATTCTTTTACTTCATTTAAATTCAAAGAGCCTACTTGAGCAATAAGATGTGTTTTGCCAGCAGCTTCTTCATAAGCAACCTTGAAGATACTCTTTTTTTCTTCTGTACTAAGCATGAAAGTTTCACCAGTACTACCACCTACATAAAGTCCATCGATATGATTTACATCAATATTGTAACGAACCATTTCACGAACGCCGTCTAAGTTAACAGAACCATCTTCGTTAAATGCAGTCATAAGAGCAGAATAAAGTTTTTTCATAATCTATTACCTCACAATTCATTTTTGATAACGCTTTAACTACCTTCGCTTATACTATACAATACGAAAAAAATTATTTCAACAACATATTTAGATAATAATTATCATAATCAAACATAAACGTTGTTATATCAATGTGATAATTATTTTTACAAAATTAATTTGAGAAAAAAAGTATCTTATGCTATATTGAAAGCGGTTATAATAAATTCCTTTAGAAAGAAGGTAATCAAATGAAAAAATATTATTTAGGTTTTGATGTAGGTGGTACTACCATTAAATATGGCTTGATTGATCCTGAATTAAATATTATCGAAAGTAGTAGTTGTCCAACTTTAGAAAATAAAGATGGTCATATTTTAAAAAGCCTAAAGAAAATTACTGAAGAAATGATGAATTCTTACACTTTGCTAGGAATTGGTGTTAGTACAGCTGGCATTGTTGGTAAAAATGGTGAAATTCAATATGCTGGTCCAACAATCCCAGGATATATAGGAACACCTATAAAGAAGGAGTTAGAAGAATTATCTGGATTACCAGTATCAGTAGTTAATGATGTAGATGCTGCTTTATTAGGAGAACGTTTAGCTGGTGGTGCGAAAGGCAGTGACAATGTTTATTGTATAGCGTTAGGTACTGGTATAGGTGGTGCATATTTTTATGAAGGGAAATTATTTTCTGGTGCTCATGCTGGTGCTAATTCTATTGGTTATGCTCTTTATGATAAAAATACTAAAACAGACTATCAGAAAAGAGCAGCTACTTTAAGTTTAGAAGCTTACTTGAAAAGATTTGATACATCTGTAATTGATGCTTTTGAAAAAGCTAAAGCTGGTGATGAAAGATTTAAAAAGATTATTGAAGATTGGGGAGATGAAGTAGCACGAGGTGTAGCAGAAATTATCTTGTTATTTGATCCTGAACTTATCTTATTAGGTGGTGCAGTTGCTAAACAAGGAGAATATCTAGTTGATTTAGTAGAAAGACATCTTGAAGAATATGTTCCTAAAGGATTGATACAGACACAAATTAAGGTTAGTCATTTAGCAAATAAAGCACAACTTTTAGGTGGAATTGCTGAGCTAGTAAATATATAAATAAAAAAATTTGTTGAGTGTTCATTAGTGTTAGATTATACTTATAGGTAATGATAGGTAAATTTAACGAGAAGAGAAAGAGAAGTGACAAATTTGGTAGAAGAAAGAACACTTATCTTAGTTAAACCAGATGGAGTTTTAAGTCATCATGTAGGTGAAATTATCACTAGAATTGAGCGCAAAGGATATGAAATTGAAGCTTTAAAGGTTGTATCAGCTACAGAGGATCAATTAAAACAACATTACAATGATAAGGTTGACAAACCATATTTTCCAGATATGTTATCTTACATGCAATCAGGTCCAATTGTGGGGATAGTTGCGGCAGGTACAAATATTACTAAAGCAATGCATCGAATGGCTGGTAATACAAATCCAGGAGAAGCTGAATTTGGAACTATCCGTGGAGATTATGGGCGAGAATGGCCTTATAAACATATCCAAAACGTGGTGCATACATCAGATAGTGTAGAAAGTGCGCAACGTGAAATTAAAATATGGTTTCCAGAATTTAATTTTTAGAAGTAAATAAAGATGAAAGCTAAGAATTACACTAATTTAACGTGATTCTTAGCTTTCTTTATTTTACAGATATTATATTTTTACTTTTATCAAAATAAAAAAATTTACTTTTTATAAAATGCTGATATAAAAGAATTATCACCTTATTTTGAAAATAAATATCTTTTTTAAGTGTTGAAATATTTATTTTCTTTTTATATAATGACGTTGTTGAATGAAAACGTTTTATAAATAGAGAGTGCTACCTTCGATTACAACACTGCACAGGAATGATATTAAGAAAGGCGGTTGGATATAAATGCATGTATCTATAAACACAGCTATTTTCGAAAATGAAGTAAAAAAAGGTAAGAGCCAATTAGAATGCTTGAAAAGTCTACCAGAGAAATTGATAGATAGCATTGAAGTGCGTGGAGAGTTTTTTAATGAAGGCAAAATTGAAGAAGAATTAGAAGAAATCGCTAATTTGTGTAAGGAAAATGGATGGAAGTTATTTTATTCTGTTCCGCAAGAATTGTTTAATCAAGAAGGTTTCAATCAAGATATCGAAAATAAGATTTTAATAGCTGAAAAGTATAATATCTCTAACTTAAAATACAGTTTAGGGCATATAGATATTAGGAATACAAATTTTAACAAATTAAATGATATTTTAAATAATACATCTGTAAATGTAACTATTGAAAATCAACCTAATGCCAATGGAACTTTAGTAGAAATGAAAAAAGCAATAAATTATTTAAGTGATAATTATATCAAATTAGGATATACATTTGATTCTGGAAATTGGTATTGGATAAATGAAAATCCACATGTTGCTTTTGATGAATTGAAAGACAATATTTCTGTATATCATTTAAAAGATATAAAAAATAAAAATACGATGATGTTAAATGATGGAAATACAGATTGGAAGTATATGTTAAATGAATTAGATCAAAATATACCAATATTTTTAGAATATGGAATTGATAAAGATAAAGTAGTTGATGAAATGGAGAAAGTAGAAGAGGTATTGATGAAACGGTAGGTGTTATCAATGACGTATCTCGTTGAATTGTTTATAATATTGCTTTTGACAAAAATAGGTGCCCATTTATCTAATGTATTTAATTTTCCAAGTGTAATTGGAGAATTATTAGTAGGAATTATTGCAGGTCCTGCAGTACTTGGGATTTTAGCTCCGACTAATTTAGTTCATTATTTTTCAGAGCTGGGAGTAATCATTCTAATGTTTATTGCAGGATTAGAAGGAAATTTACAGATGCTGATGAAGTATTGGAAACCATCTGTAACAATTGCGATACTAGGTGTAATTGTTCCAACAGGAAGTGCAGCACTTTTATGTGCATTAGTATTTGGCTTTTCTTGGGAAACAGCATTATTTATAGGGCTGGTTTTAAGTGCAACTTCAGTAAGTATTACAGTTCAAGTACTTAGAGAAATGAACCGGATGAATAGTAGAGAAGGGGCCATGATTTTAGGTGCTGCAGTAGCTGATGATATCATTTGTGTTATTTTACTAGGTTTGAGTATTAGTTTTGTTGGAAGTAGCGGAACATCAGGTATAGCATTATTAAAATTAATTGGTCCTAAGATACTATTTTTTGTAATCGCATTCTTGTTAGGAAAGTGGTTTGTACCTAAATTTTTAGAAATATTTAGTAAGTTAAATGCGAGCGAAAATGATACAACTGCAGCGATAATTTTATGCTTTGGTTTTGCTGCTTTGGCTGTGTCTATGGGAATGAGTGATGTTTTGGGAGCTTATTTTGCAGGGTTAGCGATTTCTGAAACAAAATTTAAAGAGAAATTGTCATTGAAGATTGAACCTATAGGATATGCTGTTTTTATACCAGTATTTTTTGTAAGTATTGGATTGAGTATTAGTTTTAAAGGAATGCAAAATGATATTTTCTTTATTATATTGCTAATTATTATAGCAATTTTGGGAAAACAAATAGGATGTGGTCTTGGAGCAAAAGCTTTTGGATTAACTTGGGATGAATCGAATATTGTAGGAGCAGGAATGGTATCACGTGGAGAAATGGCACTAGTTGTAGCCAATGTAGCTCTGAATGCACATGTTGTTGATCAAAATCATTATACTGCCATGATAATTGTAACCGTAATCACAACTTTGATTGCTCCACTAATTTTAAAATTCTATATACAAAGAACAGAAAGAGAAGAAGTTTACGCAAAAAATCAAATTAATTAATATTATGAGGTGAAACGAAATGGAAAAAGTCGGTTTTGGTACTCTTAATTGGATTGTCCTAGTTTTATATTTGCTAGCAATGTTAGCAGTCGGAGCTTATTTTACTAAAAAAGCAAGTAAGAATACAGATTCATTTTTCACAGCTGAAGGTAAAATTCCAGCTTGGGCTGCAGGATTTAGCATTTATGCTACAACTTTAAGTGCTATCACTTTTATGTCTACACCTGAACAAGCTTTCTTAAATGATTGGGCATATTCAATTGGTAATTTAGCAATTATTGCTATCATTCCAATTTTAGTTAAGTACTATGTTCCATTCTTTAGAAAATTAAAAGTTCCAACAGCTTATGGATACTTAGAAGAAAGATTTGGTCCGGTAATGCGAATTTTAGGTAGTTTACTATTTATGCTTTATCATATTGCTCGAGTAGCTATTGTTATTTACTTACCTATCATCGCAATTACATCTGTTTCGGATATTAATCCAATTATTATTGCATTATTCGTAGGCGGACTATGTATCATTTATACATTCCTAGGTGGTATTGAAGGTGTTATTTGGTCAGATGTTATCCAAGGTATTTTGTTACTAGGTGGTGCATTATTAGTTATCATTCTAGGTGCTCACTATATTGATGGTGGTTGGGCTACTGTAACTTCTGATGCAATTACACATCATAAATTAATTTCTGGATTTGATATGAAAGTAAGTGATTTATCTAAGTTTTTACCTTTGATTTTTGCAGGTCAATTCTTTAATAGTTTATATCAATATACTGGTAGTCAAGATGTTGTGCAACGTTATCAAACCACAGCAACAATGGAAGAAACAAAGAAATCTCTTTGGACAAATGGTATCTTAGCATTTATCACAATTCCTATTTTCTACGGAATGGGTACAGTTCTGTTTAGTTTTTACAACCACGCAGCAGTGCTACCAAAAGGATTTAACACAAGTGCAGTTGTACCATACTTTATTGTAACTAAACTTCCTGCAGGTATTGCTGGACTAGTTATTGCTGCTATCTTTGCTGCTGCTCAATCAACTATTGCTTCTAGTTTAAATGCTATTTCTTCTTGTGGTATTGTTGACTTTAAACAAAGATTCTTTAATGATAAATTTAAGAATATTAGTGATGTTGCTTTAGCTCGTTGGATTATCGTAATTTCTGGTTTATTTAGTTTAGCAGTTGCTATTTACTTATTAGTTGGCAATACTTCAGAAACATGGAACTTATTCTTAGCAGTAACTGGTTTGTTTGGTGTTCCTATTGCAGGTATCTTTGCTGCAGGTATTTTTACAGAAAAAGCTAATACTGTTGGTGCTGTAATTGCTTTGATTGTAGCAGCTGGTTTAACATATTATGTACAATCTTTAAATATTTCTCCATTTATTACAAGTAGCGTATCATTCTTGACATCATTTGTAGTAAGTTACCTTGTGGGTCTAGTTACACCACAATACAGAAAGGATGTAACAGGATTAACAGCTAAAACTATTGATGTGGAATACACTAAAAAATAATTATAATTAGAATATGAAAATTGCTGGTAATTTTTAAACAAAAGTTATCGGCAATTTTTTATTTAAATAGGAAGAAACTATTCTTTATTTTATTATCATAAAAATAATTAAAAGTTACAGCTTATGTGGTGTGCTATAATAATGTAGAAGATATCCTAGTGAAAGCAGGTACTCGGTTTGAGTAATTTATATAGAAGTGTTTTTGATATTATTGGACCAATAATGATAGGTCCTTCAAGTTCTCATACTGCCGGTGCGGTTGCAATTGGAAGGGCAGCTAATGATTTATTTGGCGGAATTCCTGAAAGAGTAATCGTACATTACTATGGTTCATTTGCTAAGACGCATCGTGGTCATGGAACAGATTATGCGATTGCGGCAGGAGTTCTAGGCTTTGATGCATCAGATCCTAGGGTTCCCAATTCTAGACAAATTGCTAGAGAACAAGGAATAGATATTAGGTTTGTAGAAGAGAGCGGTGAAAGTCCTATTCATCATCCTAATACTGCAGTTTTAGATTTGATTGGTGGAGATAAAAGGGTGCAAATTTCAGGTTGTTCCATTGGTGGAGGAACCATAGAGATTCGTAATATTAGACTTCATGGAATAGATATTAAACCAACCGGACCATTTACGTAACCACCAATACAGAAAGGGATAACGGAATATCACTTATTGAGGACTTGAATAGGTTAGCTCCATTTGATAAGAAACAAGTTTTAAAAAATAATGAATATACAATATATGAATTTGATTTGAAACAACAATTACAAGAAGGAATAAGAGGATTTTTTGTTAATAAATATGAAAATATCATCTGTCTATAAGAGGAATTTAAAATGTATGCAAGTATAGAAGAATTAGTTAGCGATGCTACAATTAAAAACTTACCAATATCTGAATTAGTTATTCAAGCTGAGTGTAACGATATGAACGTTTCCAGAAATGATGTATGGAGAAAAATGAAACATAATTTAGACACTATGAGATTAGCAGTTAGTCGGGGTGCCCATGGAATTGGAGTACACTCTAAAACAGGATTAACAGGTGGTGATGCTGTAAAAATAAAAGATTATCGAAAATCTCATAAAACATTATCTGGAGATATGATAATATCAGCAGTACAATCAGCCATTGCTACAAATGAAGTTAATGCAGCGATGGGAGTTATATGTGCAACTCCAACAGCAGGATCTTCAGGTACTCTTCCAGGAGTATTATTTACTCTTGAAAAGAGGTTGGGATTAGATGAAGAACAAATGGTGAGATTTTTATTTACTGCTGGTGGATTTGGAATGGTTATTGCTAACAATGCTTGCATTGCAGGTGCTACAGGTGGTTGCCAAGCTGAAGTAGGTAGTGCTTCTGGAATGGGAGCAGCTGCGGCTGTAGAAGTAGCAGGCGGGACTCCTAAACAGAGTGCTAATGCAATGGCGATTGCAATTAGTAATTTATTAGGTTTGGTATGTGATCCTATTGCAGGGTTAGTAGAAGTACCTTGTATTAATCGTAATGCTATTGGTTCTAGCAATGCTTTGATATCTGCAGACATGGCACTGGCTGGTTGTGAAAGTATGATTCCGGCAGATGAAGTAATTAGTGCGATGGACAAGGTTGGCAAAAACATGCCAGAGTCACTACGAGAAACAGGAATTGGTGGCCTGGCAGGAACTCCAACTGGACAAGAAATTAGAATGCGTATTTTTGGTAAAAATCTATAAGAAAGGACCAAGTCGTATGAGAAGTAATAAAGAGGTCAGAGATGATATAATAGAGAAGCTAACAACAGTGGTTGATCCCGAATTGAATATAGATATTGTTAACTTAGGATTAATTTACAACGTTGACTTAGATGAAGATGGCATCTGTTTGGTAGAAATGACGTTGACTACAATGGGTTGCCCACTTACTAACATTTTGGCAGATATGGTTACAAGAGCTTTGAGAGATATTCCAGAGATAAAGAACGTAGATGTTGAATTTGTATGGGAGCCAATGTGGACGACAGATCGTTTAAGTCGATATGCTAAGTTAGCTTTAGGGATACACTAGTAGCAATTCAAAGAGGGGTGATTTTTGTGAACAAAAGTCTAAAAAATGTTTTAATTGCTGGAACTGCATCGGGAATTATTTCTGGTTTAGTTAAATTAGGTTGGGAAAACATTATGCCACCTAGAACTCCTGAACGCGATGAAGTTAATCCTCCACAAACATTCCTACAACAATTGGGAGTACCGGCAGAGATAACACAATCAACTTATAAATATTCTGGTCATAGAATGCCATGGGCTAGTTTCCTAATTCACTTTGGATTTTCAGTAACTTTTGCGACAACATATGCATTAGCATTGGAAAAGAAAATGAATTGGTTAACTAAGAAACAAGGTATTCCATTTGGTGTAGCTATGTGGATTGCTTTCCACTTGGTAATTATGCCAGCTATGAAGACTATTCCAAGTGCTAAACGTCAACCTTTAGAAGAACACTTATCAGAAGTATTGGGTCACATTTTCTGGATGTATACTAATCATGAAGTGGCTAAAGAAATTTTAGATAGATTAGATAAATGATAGAGATAAGGATTAAGATGAGCTAGTCTTAATCCTTATTTTTTATTAGTATTTTTTGTTTAAAAATGATAGAGTATAATTAAATTATCATAATTACTTGAATAAGAGGTGATTGCATGACATTAAGGATTGCATTGGCACAAATTCCTGTTGAACATGGGAAACCTGAAGAAAATTACAAAAAGGTTGATCAATATTTAAGCAAGGCAGCACAAGCTAAGGTGGATGTAGTTGTCTTGCCAGAATTGTGGAATACAGGTTATGATCTAGCAAGGTTAGAAGAAATCGCAGATGTTGAAGGGAAGCGAACTAAAGAATTTCTACAAGCTAAAGCACAAGACTATAAGGTTAACATTGTTGGTGGATCAGTTGCGATTAAAGAACATGAACAGTTTTACAATACAACTTATATTGTTGATAAACAAGGCAAGTTCATTAGTGAATATCGTAAAGTTCATTTGTTTAGATTGATGGATGAAGATAAGTATTTAGCTGCTGGTAATCAAAAAAATGTTTTTGAATTAGCTGGTGTGAAGAGTGCATCTTTTATCTGTTATGACATTCGATTCCCAGAATGGTTGCGGACAGTTGCTAAGGAAAAATTGAGTGTAATCTATGTCGTGGCTCAATGGCCTCAAACTAGAATTGAACAATGGAAAGCCTTGTTAGTTGCAAGGGCGATTGAAAATCAAGCTTATGTTGTTGCAGTTAATCGAGTGGGCGATAATCCTGACAATAAATTTAATGGTCATTCACTGATAATTAATCCTTTAGGTGAAGTTTTAAGTGATAGTGGCGATCAAGAAACATTGACAGTTTATGATTTAGATACATCCGAAATGGAAAAATTCACTCAACAAATTCATGTATTTGAAGATCGTAGACCAGAATTATACGACTAAGAAAGCGAGGAAAGACGATGGAATTTGAGAAATCCGAAATTCTAAAGAATCTACCAAAGCAATTCTTTGCTAATTTGGTAATCAAAGTTAACAAAAAAATTGCAGAAGGAGTAGATGTTATCAATCTAGGACAAGGTAATCCTGATAAACAAACTCCTGAATATATCGTCAAGAGCACACAAAAATGGGTAGCTAGTCCGCAAAGTCACAAGTACTCATTGTTTCGTGGACAGCCAGAATTTAAACAAACTGTGGCAGACTTCTATCAAGAAAAGTATCAAACTACATTCGACCCAGAAAAAGAAGTCGCAGTTCTTGGTGGATCTAAAACTGGCTTAGTCGAACTACCACTAGCATTGATGAATCCTGGCGATGTATTTTTATTACCTGATCCTGGTTATCCAGATTATTGGTCTGGAGCTACACTTGGACAGGTTACTTTTGAGAAAGTTCCGCTTTTGAAAGAGAATAATTTCTTACCAGATTTGAAATCTATTCCTGAAGAACTTGCTAGAAAGGCTAAATTCTTCTATATTAACTACCCTAATAATCCAACGGGTGCGACCGCAACTCGAGAATTTTACGAAGAATTAGTTGCTTGGGCAAAGAAATATGAAGTAGGTATCATCAGCGATTTTGCATATGGTGCAATTGGTTTTGATGGAGAGCGACCATTAAGTTTTATGGAGATTCCGGGAGCTAAGGATGTTGGTATCGAATTTTATACCTTCTCTAAGACTTTTAACATGGCAGGCTGGCGAGTTGCTTTTGCGGTAGGAAATGCTGATATCATTGATGCTTTAAATCTTATCCAAGATCATTTATTTGTAAGTATCTTTCCAGCTCTACAATATGCAGGGATTGATGCTTTGAAAGCTCCAGAACGCGATGCTGAGATCAATAAGATTGTAGATCGTTACGAAACTAGAAGAAATGCGTTCATCCAAGCTGCTGAAAAAATCGGATGGAAAGCTTTTGTACCTAAGGGAACGTTCTACGCTTGGATGGAAGTACCAAAGGGATATAGTAGTGAAGAATTTGCAGATCTGCTTTTAAATGAAGCTGGAGTAGCAGTAGCTCCTGGGAATGGTTTTGGCGAATATGGGGAAGGTTATGTACGAATTGGTTTGTTAATCGAACCAGAACGTTTAGAAGAAGCAGTTGATAGAATCGCAAAACTTAATTTATTTAAATAGTTGGGAATAGTGGCAAGACAGCGATGTTTTGTCGCTATTTTTTTGAACGTACATGGATATGTTGTTAACCAAATAAGCAGAAAAGAGTGTTAATTAAGAAAATACAGAATTAAATTTAATTAAAATAGTATAATAATGGCAAAAATAGAGAATAGGTGGTGGAATGATGGATTATTTAGTTATTAAGGCAATTATTTGGATATTTTTATAATATCAGCAATTTTGAAAGTTAATTATAAGAAAAAACATGGTGAATTAGATAAACGAGCTAGAAAGCAAGCAACATTAGGAACATTTCTAATAGTAACTACAATATTTGATGAAGGTTATGAGAATAAAATACTATATATAATAGTATTAATAGCACTGTTGGTATATATAGTATTAGTGATATATAGATTAGTTATGGCTATTAAGGATAGGAAAAAGTAATAAGAAAGGTGATAAAGCAAATGAAAGCAATCTATAGAGGTAGAAAAGTAGATGTTTGGCAAGTGAGTAGAGATAATGTCCAGCCTGATTGGGTTAAAGATGCTTTTGAGCATAATGGGTTGCGATGGTTACATGGTAGTGGTAATAAAGTCAGAATTTATTGGCCAGCAGTTACTAGAGCAAAAAAAGGAATAATACGAACTATTTTAAATGGAATTTCAGCTTCTTTTGTTGGTATAGCTGGTGGTGCATCGGCAATGTATGACATTGGCTTTGAGGGAGATGTTATCGATTTTACCAATTCTAAGGTCGTTACAGCTGAAAAGTTCGCTAAGAAATATCGGATAGTGTCTGAAGATTGAGATAAAGGTATTAAATTGTCTATGACAAGGCAATTAACTTTTATGTCAAAATAAGATTGAATAATTATATGATATAATAAATATGTATTACGAAAGGTGGTTGATTTATTGTGATTAAAGCGGCTATATTTGATCTTGATGGATTGCTAGTAGATACAGAAATTGTATCTTTAAAAATATATCAGGAATTATTATCTGAATATGGATATAGTTTTACTAAAGAAGAATATGCAAAACATTATAGTGGGAAAACAGAAAAAGAAAATATTAAACGTTTTATAGATACATATAACTTATCAGTATCTTATCAGGAATGTTTAGATGAAGTTTTGAATATTGAACGCAAACTTATTTCACAAGGTGTGGAATTAAAAGTAGGGGTAAAATCTCTACTTATGTACCTAAAAGAGAATAATTATAAAGTAGCTTTGGCAACATCAAGTACCAAAGATAGAGCGATTTCTATTTTAAAAGGGCACGATATTCTCAGCTACTTTGACGAATTTGTATTTAGTGAAGATGTAACACTAAGTAAGCCTAATCCAGAAGTTTTCTTAAAAGCTTGTGAAAAAACAAATGTATCAACTAATGAAGCAATAGTTTTAGAAGATAGTGAAAATGGTATTATGGCTGCCTACAATGCACATATTCCAGTTATTTGTATACCTGATATGAAAAGACCAGCAAAAGAATATTTAGAGAAAACTATTGCTGTTTGTAAAACATTAAACGATGTTATTGATTATTTAAAAACAAAATAACAGTTACCGCATAATAAAAGTAGTGTAATTAAAAAAGTTGAATATAAAGATAGGACCAATTTTTTAATTTATGCAAAAATTAACGTTTTGACTTAGAAAAATCAATTATTTGCATAAATTTTCTAATTGGTCCTATTGCAATATCGCATATTTTACGTTTTTATCTACTTCCTTTTATGAATATTCCTTACTATTAAACCACTGGTAGATTTTTATTTCGTAAAGATTAGGGTAGGATTATTGTAGATTAACAAGTGAGGATGAATGACATGGAAGAAAAATTTTTGAATTATGATATACCTAATTTTGTAAAAGAATCACCTAATTACCTAAAACTATTTGAAAAAGAACATATCATCCTAAAGAATAAACATGATAAATGGGGGATCTACTTTAGTGAGGAATTAGGGCATCCATTGGAATATAAGGAAAATTTAGGAAAAGTAGATTATGTATATGATTCTTTCTTGGAAGCCTACTCTCAAGCTGATAATGACGGAGAAGTTTGGTTTTCAGATGAAATAGCACATGAAGTATTTGGTGAACCTGAAGATGAAGATCTTAATGAAAAAGGAGAATTTGGAAATTTGAGTGATGATTTCTTTTGGGCAAAGCATCAACTAATTTTTAGACACCATGGTGATTATAATGTTAAGAATCTAGAAAATGAGTATCAAGAATGGAAAAATTTGGATAAGAAAGTCAAAGAAGACAGCTTTACGCATGAAAATTTTCTATTAATTTATGAATGGCTTAGGACACATCCTAATTTCTGGAAAGAAAATGTTCATGGGAATAGAGTCTTCTGGGAGACAGCACACATGAATTTAAACTTTATGGATATTTATCCAACTTCTAGTGAAACAAGTGGAAAAATAGAATGGTGGGCCGAAGGTGGATATCATGTTTTAGATGATACTGATGTCCTATATGCAACAACTTACTATCATGATATTGCTTTAGACTGTGGTGGTAATACATATGAGCAAGCAGTACTGAATTTTGCGAAAAACGTTTGGTTACAAACACATGGAATGTTGAAGGATAAAGAAGCAAGACGTGACGCTATCTTTGAAAGATGGGCTAAGGATTCTGGATGCGAATCTGACTGAATATTTAAAATAGAAATTTAATAGCTTACGCCAAGTAAAAATCGCCAAGGATCAGCGTAAATCTTTGGCGATTTTTTAAATTTTTCCGATTTCTACTTGAAAGTTAATCATGGTGCAAAAGGCATTCCTAATGCTAAAAAAATGCCAACGAAAATTAAAAATAGTATAGGACTTAATCCTAATATAAAAGAAAATATATACCAAAGAGAACGAGAGTGTTTATTATAAATTACAGAAAAAACACATACAAAAATAGCCAAAACTAATATAAGAATAGTTCCTATATTGGAATCCGTTAAAAATAGACGAGTATTCGGAATCCAAGTTAGTAGTGCAACAACAATAGATAAAATAAATAATAAATATTTTTTCATTTTAATTATCTCCTTATGATAAGAAAGGGCAAAAACTACTTTTCTTTTGGAGTTTCATAAACAAAATTATTAAAATCAATATTGAGCAAGTTTTGACGATAATATACTAATGACTTAATAGATAGATGAAGATGATCTAGAAGTTCAATTTCGGATTTATCTTTATTAGTAAGGAGATAATTGTAAATGTAACTCTGTCTTAATTTTGAAGGAGCTAGTGTCATATTCAAAATTTCTTCATCAGGTCTAACTCTCATTAATAATGAATTTAACGAATTCAATGGTTTTTCAGGATCGTTTTTTAGTGAGAATACGAAATAATTATCAGGTTTTACTTCAATATTATCTAGCAAAATTCCAGTATTTTCTGTATTAAAGTTTCGAAGCTGTCCAAAAGTAATATTAAGTAATCCCTTTGGTTCGATATTTTGAGAGATTAGAAAAAGTTCTAATTTTGCATCATCAGAAAGTTCCGCAATTTTGAAAATTTCAGGTAGATATTGCTGCCAACCAAGTGTAATATTAGTGTATTTATTGACTTTGTAAGTTTTTAAATCGATTAAAGGATATTCATCAATCAACTGATTACTATAGAGAAAAGTAAAATACTTTTTCAAGTGAAAATAGTATTTATTAGCAGTATTAGCAACAATATGATGTTGTTCTTGAATATTTACAAGATAGTTAGTGATATCTTGAGGTCGGACAAGACGAATATCATTACCATGTTCTGATTGACTATAAAAATAGTTATAGAAACTATTGACGGTATAATCGTACAACATTACGGTACTTTCACGATAATGTTTAACATCTTTAGCCCAAGATAGAAATTTTTCACGATAAGGGTACTCCATATATAACACCTCACTAAAAATTACGTTGCAACTATAACTACTGAAATTATATCACATACAAAGATACCCTCAAAAGCGTTATAGAGAATCTTTTGAGGGTATCTTTATATAATTAACTTAAATATTGAGTAAAGAGATCTGCATATAATTCGATAAATGCTAGGTAAGTTTATTTTTTTAAAATTTTGCATTTAATTAAGTGTTAGTTATGGTTAATTTACATATAAAAATAAGTTTTAATATTTATAAATAAGTGTTTGTAATTAAATAATTAAAATGTATTGACAAAAACCTTTTCAAGGCGTAATGTAAAAACCATATTGATGACCATAATATAGGGGTTGATGGCGATGAATTTTGATGATAATGAAGAATTAGTAAATAAGCAAGTTGACATGAATGCTTATTCGCATAACTTATTAAAAGAAAAATATCCTACGAAACAAGATGTGATTACCGAAATTATGAACTTGGAAGCAATTTTGCATCTTCCAAAGGGAACTGAACACTTTGTAAGTGATTTGCATGGGGAGTATACAGCATTTGATCACGTTTTAAGAAATGGTTCTGGGAGTATTAAACAGAAAATTCAAGATTACTTTTCAGATAGAATGACAGAACAAACGATGCAAGATTTTGCTTTGCTAATCTACTATCCTGAAGATGAATTGGCTCTAGTAAAGAAAAAATTACGTACAGAAAATGAGCTACAACAATGGTACTTAGATAACATTTCCCACTTATTAGAATTTTTAGAATTATCAGGAAGCAAGTATACGCGCTCAAAGGTTCGTAAAGCACTAAATCCTAATTTTGTATACATAACAGAAGAATTATTATATAACGATCCACAAGAATTTAATAAGAGAAGTTATATTAATCAACTTTTGAAGAATATTTTGAAATTAGATCAAGCAGGTAAATTTATTATTGCTACCTGTTACACAATTCAAAGATTAGTAGTAGATCACTTACATGTTCTGGGCGATGTTTACGATAGGGGAGAAGAACCAGACAAAATTATGGATAGATTGATGAATTATCATTCTGTCGATATGCAATGGGGAAATCATGATTTACTATGGCTAGATGCAATGGCAGGCTCAAAACTATGTATGTTGAATTTATTGAGAATTTGTGCAAGATATAATAACTTGAACATCATAGAAGATGCTTATGGGATTAACTTACGTCACCTTTCGAGATTTGCTGAGGAGCAATATGAGGATAATCCTCAATTTAGACCTAAATTGACTAATGGTGATGGGTATAGATTCAACGGCGAAAAGCTACAAATCACGCAAATTCATCAAGCTGTTGCGATGATGCAATTTAAGCTTGAAGGGAAAGTTATAGCTAGAAGACCAGAATTGGAAATGGATGATCGAGATTTACTTAATAAGATAGATTACAAGAAAAATGTAATTAGTTTAAATGGTAAAGAATATCCGTTACAAAATACTTGTTTCAACACTGTAGACCCTAAAAATCCTAGTGAATTAACAGATGAAGAAAATGCGATTGTAGATGAATTATTAATTTCCATTCAACATTCTACAAAATTAAAACGTCATCTAGATTTTATGATGAATAAAGGTAGTATGTACCGTACATATAATGGCAATCTCTTATTCCATGGATGTATTCCTGCAGATGAAGAAGGAAATTTCTGTAGCTTGAAGATTGGTAGTAAAGAATATTCTGGCAAAAAATTGTTTGATTTTTCTGAAAAAATGATTCGAAAAGCTTACTCTAATCCAAATGTAAAAGATGATTTTGCCACTGATTTTATGTGGTATTTATGGCAAGGAGCTCTTTCCCCACTGTTCGGTAAGAAATCTATGACTACTTTTGAACGTTATTTTATTGCAGATAAAGCTTGTCATGAAGAAGTAAAGAATCCATATTATAAATTAAGGGAAAATAAGGATTTCTGCATCAAAATTTTACAAGAATTTGGATTTACTGGCGATGATACTAATCATATTATCAATGGTCACACTCCAGTTAAAAGGGGACATAATGCAATCTGCGCAGAGGGTTATATGTTGGTAATTGATGGAGGATACTCCAAAGCCTATCAGCCAACAACAGGGATCGCTGGATATACATTATTGTATAATTCATATGGCTTGCAACTAGTTTCGCATCAACCATTTACTTCAAAACAAGATGCTATTAGAAGCGGGAAAGATATCGTTTCAACGGTTCGAGTGGTAAAGCATGAATTACAACGAAAATCAGTTGCGGATACTGATATTGGTGAAAATATTAAAGAAAAAATTAGAGTTTTGTATAATTTATTGAGAAATTATGATTAGATAGAGCGTCATCTCAAAACTAGTTTGAGATGATGTTTTTTTAGGTAGTAAAAAGCAACTGAAGAAAAAGGGTACAAAAAAAGACGCTTTCTAGGCGTCTTTTTTGTATCTAATCAATTAAAAGATTAATTTTTTTTCGTTTCTTTAAACCAAGGCCAGTTGCTAATGAAAGTATTAAGAGACCGATAGTAGCTAAACTATTATGTTCTTCACCAGTTTGTGGAAGTTTCTTAGATTTTGTAACTGGTTGGGAAGGAACAACTTGATTTATTATTTGTGATTTAGCAGTTACTGTAGTTGAGTTAACATGTTTTGTCATTGTATTTGTTGAATCAGCAGGATCAGTCTTATTTGAGTCAACCGATTCTGTTGGTTTAGGAGTTGGTTGAACTTCAACTGGATTCTTAGTATAAGTAACAGTAATGACTGTGTCCTTAGTATCTGGAGTAACGGTTAAAGCCGCAACAGATTTAAGATCCGGAGTATAACCCTTCAATGAAGGAGAATCGACAGCTTCAAAAGAAGTATTATCGACGTTCCAGTTACCGTAGGTAACATCACCAGTGATGGTATCAGTGAATACATCACGAGAGAAGGTGAACTCTTGGTTTACGGAATCTGGAGCAGAAACTTCATTGCCATCAACGAGATAGTTAATAGTACGTTTAACCGTCTTATTTTCAGTAGAAGTTACAATTGGATTCTTAGTATAAGTAACAGTAATGACTGTGTCCTTAGTATCTGGAGTAACAGTTAAAGCCGTAACAGATTTAAGATCCGGAGTATAACCCTTCAATGAAGGAGAATCGACAGCTTCAAAAGAAGTATTATCGACGTTCCAGTTACCGTAGGTAACATCACCAGTGATGGTATCAGTGAATACATCACGAGAGAAGGTGAACTCTTGGTTTACGGAATCTGGAGCAGAAACTTCATTGCCATCAACGAGATAGTTAATAGTACGTTTAACAGTCTTGCTTTCAGTAGAAGATACAATCGGATTCTTAATATAGTGTACAGTTATTGTTGTATTATCAGTGTTTGTTGTTACTTTTTGTTGAGCTACAGATTCTTTATCTGGGTGATATCCTTAACTGTTTTAGAAACAACTTCATTCCATTGATCATCACTCCATTGTCCCCAAGTTATATTACCAGTTACCAAGTTCTTACTTCCATGGCGAATGAGAGTAACAGCTTGGACTACCGTATCTGGAGCTTGGACTTGACCATCATTAACCACATAGTTAATAGTTCTAGTTATGGATTTGCTTTCTTTTAACGAGTCATCTGTTAGAGCCTTGTAATGGTAAGTAACAATAAGATCATTAGCACCAGTAACTCCATATTGATTTCCTTCTACACGTTCAAGACGATAATTTGGATTAAGATCAGCTGGCTTAGCGATAGTTTGGTAAGTATCGCCAGAGCGTACCATTTGGGTAGTACTTGGAGCTAGCTCTTGATCAGTATCATCGTCTACCCATTTGGTAGTAACGTTGATATAACGTTGCACATTAAGTGCTAGTTGTGGATTACTATGAGTAATTGCATTATGAAAACCAGTGAAGTTAGTGTTGAAGATTACGTTAGTATTAATCTCTCCATCTTTCATCTCAGTAACTTTGAACGGCAATTCAGCAGTGATATTTCCTGGACTAGTAAGAGTACCAGCTTTTAGGAGTACAGTTTTAATAGCAGACCAATCTGTAACTTTATCAGCAGTTATAAAGTCTTTGAAGTCATCTTCAGTGAGAGCTTCAGTTTTGTTAATATGTTTCGTAGAGTAAAGAAGCTGTACATTTTCTCCGTTCCTATTTTCACTGATTGTTCCTTGTCCAGTAAGTGAAATAGTTGTATTATCCCCAAGTGCAACGTCTGGTAAATTTACTAGGTTATAACTGCAATCAGATTTTCCAAGATCAGATAAATAAGTATTAAGTTTAAGACTTCCGTTGGTGTTATCCACTTGGCCGTTTTGAATATAGTTTAATTTAGGTGGATTAGTTAAGCTGTCACCAGCTTGAATATAATCGCCATTAGAACGAATTGAATCAAAACTACTATAAGTTGAAGCATAACTAAAAGAATAGTTAACCCAGTTTGGGCCGAAACCAGGCATATTAAGAATAGTAAAGGTCTGATTACCACGAGTAATAGTATGGAACGCTTGGTATGAAACTGGAGTAAATTTATTCTTATCTGTTACAATTTCAGCAATTAAAGGATTAGTATCAACCAAAGTTGGAGCATATGAGTAGTTCGCAGGTGCTTGGTTAGGTGTTGCCGTTATGGTTAAGTCTTGGTTATTAGCATCCTTCACATAAACTGGAATTCCGTAAAAGGGCATGAATGGGAGAGAAATAACAAAAGTTTGTTCCCCGTGTTCTCCAACAGTCCCTAAATATTCAATCTTTCCATCTTTTACTTCTTTATTATTTTGAAAGAGATGAAGATCACTTGGGTTAACAGTGAATCCTCTAGGAATTTCAATTAGGTAAGAACTTGCTTCATCTGAATAATTAACGTGTTGAAGAGTATAGGAAATTTTGGCAATATTTCCACCATTTTCACTGTTGGGTTGGTAATCGCCACCAGCAAAGTTAATCCAACCAGTAAATTGATATTGAAACCCCTTTGGATCGGCAATCGGAATAGATTGAACTCCGTTATGACTAGCTCCATTAGCAGAGGTTACTGTATAGGAGTAAGTAGCAACTTCTCCAGGTTTCTTGTCAGAAATCAAACCGTTATTTCCAAAAGAAATTTCTAATTTTGTTCCTGGTTCCAGTGAAGTATAGGTAACATCAAGAGAAGTAATATTTGTTCCGTCTGCATTTACTCCTGAATTAACTAAGTCAGAAGTAATTAGTGCAGCATAGCCAATACTACGACCATCGCTGAAAGTAGAGATATTAATAGGAATATTTACTTTTCTTCCGTCCTCGAGAGTAGCTACTATTGACTTTGGTTTGTTGATATCTGAAGAATTTAGTAGCAATCCATATTTTCCATTACTTAACTTAACAAGTACTGTTCCAGGTTCTAGATTGATATGGGTAGTAACATCTTGTTGAGTTTGGTTTCCATTATTGATAATTTCAATCCGACGTTGTGCCCCATATGTTAACTTTGGATCATCAGATCTATGACTACCATCTGGATTGACCTGGTCACGATAAATATTGTTTTCCCCAATAGCAAATGAAGAGTCGAGAGAATTTCGAGCCGGATTTTCTACTGGCATACTAATATTACGACTCTTGGTAATTGTTTGAATTGATCCATCATAGTTTGCTTTATCGCCATCTGCATTAGTTGTTGTTGCTGTTACTGTAGCTGTGAAAGTGTTTTGACTAGCATCAATATTCTTAGTGTAGTGACCGTAAAGAAGGATGAATCCTTTACCTAATTCAGATTTTGTACGGTTATATTCAATGATAATAGGTTTTCCAGCAGCTTCTTGACTGATGGATATCCCTTCCATCGAACCTAAAGTATTAAACATACCTAAATCGTCACCAATATTAGAACCGGTAACCACGCCATTAGAACGGCTAGAATCAAAGACAAATCCATCTGGAACATCAACCTTAATTGTTCCAGTGAAGTTATCGCCGTCATTTACTCCATCATTAGGTAGTCCAATTCCTACCATATATGTCTGGTTAGGAAGTAAGTTGTTGCTTTGATTATGATCAAAGGTAATCGTTACATCATTTATTAAAGGTTGTGGGCCAATTGTGTAAGTGATATCGCCTACCTGTTGGTTATTGCGAGCTACTGTTAATTTGAATACTTGACCGGGTTTTAATAGAGCCCAGTCACGTAACTGTGGTAATAAATTGACGTTAAATGAAATATTTCCATTAACATTTTTAATATGATAAATAAAAGTAGTATTAAAGAGCGGTTTGCTCGAAATAAAAGCAGGATTATTTACGGGAGTAAGTTTCGTCTCTGCAGAGAAGAGATCTCCATTAGCATTGTTTGTGGCTGTAAAAATGTAAGGTACTTCAATTGTAAAAGTGTCCCCACTAGTAGCGTCAGTAGTAATATTAACGACACGTTGTCCTTGTGCTTGACCATGAGAAAGTGTTACTTGATTAGTGTTGTTATCACTGATTGAAGCACTAGTATTACTTGGAGTAGCTTGTAGCTTCGATTGAACCTTACTATTATTAGCTTTTATTGTAGTATCGGTAGCTGTGTTATTTTCGATAGCATTGGTGTTGCTACTTTGAGTATTAGCAGTATTGTTTTCTGTTCCACTTGTAGTAGTCGGCGTGGATATATTTGTAACAGTTTCAGTGTTATTGGAAGTAGAAGATGCCTGGACTGTATTCTTTGAAGTAGTATTAGTTAAACTGACTTTGTTGGCAGCATTAGCACTACTCAAAGCATTAGTTGTGTGATTTTCAGCTGCATTAGTAGTGGTTAATGTAGAAGGGTCTGTACTCGTATCAACTCCACTAGTTGTATCAGCTAGAGCTTGTGGTGTAAAGAAAAAGACAGTTCCAAGAGCGACTGAAACAAGTCCAACTTTAAGCCTTCTAAGAGCGTAGCGAGGTGTATGTGGAGTATTAGCAAGTTGTTTGCCATAATGATTATTCTTGCTAAGCATATTAATCTGTCCTTTCTAAAAGTAATTAAGAAATGCTCAGGATTGAATGGAAAATCATAAATTTAGAGTTAATCAGAAATAAGAAAATATAATTATTGATAGTTATCTAGAAAAGTACAATAAGTATAAATAGTAAAAGATAAGTCTAACTTCTGATTTTTAATTATGTGAACAATGTAACTTGATATTTTTATGATGATTTTATTCGTTTTCATACATTTCGTCCCTTTTAGAATATAGTAAAATAAATATTTTTTCAAACATTTCTTCAAATAAATTTAACAAAAAATTATATTTTTCTTCATAGTTTAACCAAGAAGATAAAGAATAAAAAAGAAGAGAAGCAAATTATATGTAGTGAGTACTAATGTATCTAAAATTCTTATATTATTGTGGATTAATTAAAACTAAGTAACAATAAGTTTTAGGTTTATAAACTTAGGTAGGGCTAATGAAAGGGTAAAGAATTATTATTTTAATCATAATTAGAATTGATACATGCTGTTTAATTGATATTAAAGTATTTTTATCGATAAATTTGTTGAAATATATTGTAAAAAAAACAGTATATAAGATATGATTAAATCATTATAGAAAACGATTACAAAAAATATTTTTAATATTTTCTATATACTTTATTTATATTTTTAATCCGTTTAAGTAAGTGACTTATTTAACAAAATAAAAGAAAAAATAAAATAAATTTAAAAATAGTATTGATTTATTGTGTATATGATGTTATTTTATAAGTGTAATATTTGTGAATTAATTCACGATAACATAATTATATTTGTATCGTTTATTAATGGTTAAATATTAACTTATAGTTTATTTAGCTATAGTAGGAGGCTAAAGTAATGGTTAACAAGACAAACAACAAAGAAGAAGATGCTCGTGTATACACTGATGGTTTAGTAGAAAAAGCATTAAAAGCTGAACAAGAATATTCTACTTTCTCACAAGAACAAGTAGATAAGATTGTTGCAGCTGCTGCTTTGGCTGGCTCAGAGGCTGCTTTGATTTTAGCTCATGAAGCAGTAGATGAAACTGGACGTGGGGTTGTAGAAGATAAGGATACAAAGAACCGTTTCGCAACTGAAAATGTCTATAATGCTATTAAGAATGATAAAACAGTTGGTGTAATTGAAGAAGATAAGATTAAAGGCGAAGTAAAAATTGCAGCTCCACTTGGTGTTTTAGCAGGTATTGTACCTACAACAAACCCAACATCAACAGCAATGTTTAAGTCATTATTAGCATTGAAGACTAGAAACGCAATTGTATTCGCTTTCCACCCACAAGCTCAAAAGAGTTCAGCACATGCTGCAAAGATCGTTTATGATGCAGCTGTAAAAGCTGGTGCTCCAAAGAACATTATTCAATGGATTGAAGAACCAAGTCTAGAAAAGACAACAGCTCTTATTCAAAATCCAAAGATTGCTTCTATTTTGGCTACTGGTGGTCCAGGAATGGTTAATGCAGCTTTGAAGTCTGGTAATCCATCAATGGGTGTAGGTGCTGGTAATGGTGCTATCTACGTTGATCATACAGCACACCTTGACAGAGCTGTTGAAGATTTACTTCTATCTAAGAGATTTGATAACGGTATGATTTGTGCTACTGAAAACTCTGCAGTTGTTGAAGCTCCTATCTATGATGAATGGCTAAAGAAGATGGAAGAAAAAGGAGCATACGTTGTTCCTAAGAAAGACTATAAGAAGATTGAAGATTTCGTATTCAATGATAGACATGGTGTAAATGGTCCAGTTGCTGGTAAGCCAGCTCGCTGGATTGCTGAACAAGCTGGTGTAGAACTTCCAGAAGGTAAAGATGTAATGTTATTCGAACTTTCTGCTAAGAACATCGGTGAAAAACTATCATCTGAAAAGCTTTCTCCATTATTGTCAGTATATAAAGCAAAAGATCGTGAAGATGGTATTAAGACCGTTGCTGCATTATTAGATTATCAAGGTGCAGGCCATAACGCTGCTATCCAAATTGGTTCTCAATCCGATCCATTTGTAAAAGAATTTGGTGATAGAACTAAAGCAGCTCGTATCTTGGTAAATCAACCTGATTCCATTGGTGGTATTGGTGATATTTACACAGATGGCTTACGTGCAAGTTTGACACTTGGAACAGGATCATGGGGGAAGAATTCATTGTCACATAATTTATCAACATCAGACCTATTAAATGTTAAGACAGTTGCTAAGAGACGTAACAGGCCTCAATGGGTTCGTTTACCAGAAAAGATCTACTACGAAAAGAATGCTATCAGCTATCTACAAGATGAAACTGAAGATATTAACCGTGCATTCATCGTAGCTGACCCAGGAATGGTTAAGTTTGGATTTGTAGACAAAGTTTACGATCAATTAGCAGCAAGAGAAAATGAAGTTAAAATATCTCTTTATGGAACTGTAAGACCTGACCCAATGTTAGGACAAACAATTGAAATTGCTCAACAAATGGCACAATTCGAACCAGATACAGTTATTGCTATCGGTGGTGGCTCCGCATTGGATGCTACAAAGATTGCTCGTTATATCTACGAATACTCCTTAGATCAAGAACCAGGATTCTTAGATAGCTACGAAAAAGTTAGTGAAGTATTTAAAGAATTACAACAAAAATTCGTTGATATCCGTAAGAGAATTGTTAAGTTCCATCATGCAAAGAAGACAAGAATGTTTGCAATTCCAACAACATCTGGTACAGGTTCCGAAGTAACACCATATGCTGTTATTACAGATGACAATACACATGTTAAGTATCCATTAACAGACTATGAATTGACACCACAAGTATCAATCGTAGACCCAGAATTTGTTATGACTGTTCCTAAGAGAACTGTAGCATTGTCTGGATTGGATAGTTTATCACATGCCCTTGAATCATATGTATCAGTTATGGCATCTGACTTCACACGTCCATGGTCAATGCAAGCTATCAAGTTAGTATTTGAAAACTTGGAAGCTTCATACAACTACGATCCAAAACATCCTACATTGGAAGGTGAAAAGGCTCGTGAAAACATGCACTATGCTGCAACATTAGCAGGTATGGCATTTGCTAACGCATTCTTAGGTATCAACCACTCAATCGCTCATAAGACTGGTGGGGAATTTGGATTACCACATGGTTTGGCAATTTCCATCGCTATGCAACATGTAATTAAATTTAACGGTGCTTCTGGTCGTGTAAAGCGTACACCATTCCCACGTTATGAAGTATATCGTGCTCAAAAAGATTATGCAGATATTGCTCGTGCATTAGGCTTGAAAGGCAACTCAGATGCTGAATTAGTAGATGCATTATGCAACAAGATTAACGATTTAATGAAGAAGTTAGACGTTGAACCTAAGTTATCTGCAAATGGTGTAACTAAAGAACAATTTGAAAAAGCTCTTGATAAGATGGTTGATCGTATTTACGATGATCAATGCACAACTGCAAATCCTCGTCAACCATACTTGGAAGAAATTCGTCAATTGTTGATCGATCAATTCTAATTATTTAGTAAATTGTAATTACCATTAATATCAATTGGGATATCTTATAACTATATGGTTGTAAGATATCCTTTTTATATTTTAAATAATTGAGGTGAGAAATCATGAATCGAATTACAGAAATGTTAGGAATTAAATATCCAATTATTCAAGGAGCGATGCAAGATGTAGCTAAAGTCGGATTGGTGGCAGCTGTTTCTAATGCTGGTGGTTTAGGGGTGCTAGCTTCAGGGCAAGATACACCTGAACAGGTACGCGAAGAAATCCATAAAGTAAAAGAATTAACTGATAAGCCATTTGCTGTCAACTTGATGTTTTTAAATAAGAGGGCTCCAGAAATCGTTGATGTTGTCATTGAAGAAGGAGTAAAAATTGTAACAACTGGTGCTGGTACACCTAAATTATATATGCCTAAACTAAAGGAAGCAGGAATAAAAGTAATGCCTGTAATTCCAAATGTAAAAATTGCTAAAAAGATGGAAGATCTAGGTGTAGATGCTGTTATTGCTGAAGGTATGGAAAGTGGAGGACATATCGGAACTATGGCATCGCAAACTCTTTGGCCTCAAGTTGTTGATGCCGTAAATATTCCTGTTATTGCAGCCGGAGGAATTGCTGATAATCGTGGAGTGAAGGCAGCAATGGCGATGGGAGCTGAAGGTGTACAATGTGGTACAATTTTCTCGATTTCTAAGGAAAGTCCCGTTGGTGATAATTGGAAGAAAACGATTATTGAATCAAAGGACACTTCTATTGGTGTAATTGGTACAAAAATGGGAGTAGCCAGTCGAACGGTTGTAAATAAGAAAGCTAAAGAGCTATATGAGTTGGAAGACAAAATGACTGATAAGTTAAAATTCAATCAATTGTTAGATGAGGCATATCAGAAAGCTGTTTATCAAGATGATGTAGAAAATGGAATAATATTTGCTGGTTCAGTTGCTGGAATGATTCATGAGAGTAAAAGTGCTGCGGAAATTATTTCTGATTTAATGAAGGAATAGTAAAAAAATAATACTGAAGCTAAAAACACGCTAAGGAGAAAAATTTTTATCCTTAGCGTGTTTTTGTAAAGATTATTTATTTTCTTCAGGAATTACATCAGAGACAGATTGACGATCGTTTCTAATGAATAGAATTAGTACAATAGCGATAATCACGACTATGGCTCCAAATAGAGGTGTATATATAACTGATAAAGTATCAGTCACACTGGAACCGATAAATGATCCTAGTGTTATACCGATATTAAAAGCTGCAATATTTAAAGCAGAAGCCAGAGTAATATCATTAGGTACATATTTTTCAGCTAATTGAACTACATATAATTGCAAGCCTGGAACGTTCATAAAGGCGAATAGACCAAGTAATATACTTGCTAGTAAGGTTAGTATCCCATTATTAGCTAAAACTGCAACAAAAAGGAAAAGTAAGGTAGTCATTAACAACTCAAACATCTTTATTAAAGAATTAAGAGGGTTAGTATTAGCAAAACGTCCTCCTAAAGTATTGCCAATAGCGACCATTACTCCGTAAATAACTAAAATAATAACAATGGCGTTTGCTGAAAAGCCTACTCCTTCTAATAATGGAGAAAGATAAGTATATGCTGCAAAAGTTCCTCCATAGCCAAAAGCAGTAATCAGGAATGATAGAACTAAAGGTTTGTTAGTAAAGATACGAATAAAACCATGCAAATCTACTTTTCCAGGAATTGGTAAAGATTTAGGAATTAGAAAATAATCAGCAATTAAACCAATAAGTCCCACGGTAGCGATGAAGATAAAAGACATATTCCAAGAAGTTTGTTGACCAATAAAAGTACCCAAAGGAACACCTGTAACAGTTGCAACAGTTAGTCCGGTAAACATAATTGCAATAGCACTAGCACGACGAGATGGTTCAACTACATCAGCAGCTATAACTGTTGAAATTGACATGAATATTCCATGAGCTAAAGCGGCTAAAATTCTACCCAATAGTAAAATAGCAAAAAACGGAGCAAAAGCTGCAAGTAAATTACCTATTATAAATAAAGTCATGATTCCTAGCATTAAGGAATGGCGGCTCCATTTACCAGTTAAAATCGTTAACAAAGGTGCGCCAATAGTTACGCCTAAAGCATACAATGAAACAGTTAGTCCAGCTTGAGATAAACTAATATTGAAACTTTTAACGATCATTGGAAGTAATCCAACGCTAATAAATTCAGTAGAACCTATTGCAAAAGCATTAATAGCCAGTGCAAATAATGTTAAACGAGGTGAAATTTTATTCATCTTAAAAATTCTTTCCTTTCATATATTAAGTTGATGAAGATAATATATACTATTTAGTTACTTTTTGTAAGTACGAACTTTAAAGTAACATAGGTACTTTTTAGTAACTTTTGTGTAAGTTAGAGAAAATAGGAAAGAAAAAATAATAATATCGTATTAAAGGATATAAGATGATAAAAAATATTATTTAAAATAATTACCTACTATATACTGATTTAAATTTATGTTAACTGTATAATTTTATTTAAATATTTAATTCATGCAATATTTTTCTCAGATTTTAGAAATTCTTGGTATTAATTGTTGTAACCGTTAACACTAAAATAAGAATTGTAATAAAGATATAAAGTTATTGGAGGAATTCTTATGAGTGAGAACTGGCTGAACTTAAATGAAAAGGTGTACATTGTAACAGGTGGTTCTTCTGGTATCGGGGAAGCAATTGTAAAAGAATTATTAAATGACGGCGCATATGTATATGATGCAGATTTACAACCAGCTAAGGAAGAACATGATCATTTAACATTTGTAGAGACAGATGTAACAAATAAAGGACAAGTTGATGCATTAGTTGCTAGAGTTGTTGAAGAACATGGACATGTTGATGGTGTTGTAAATAATGCAGGTATTAACTTACCAAGATTGTTAGTAGATGCTAAGGAAAGCAATAGCAAATATGAATTAACTGAAAATGATTTTGACAAGATGTTTAATGTCAATGTAAAGAGTGTATTTTTGATGTCACAAGCTGTTGCTCGTCAATTAGTAAAACAAAAATCAGGTGTAATTGTTAATATGGCTTCTGAAGCTGGTCTGGAAGGTTCACAAGGACAAAGCATTTATTCAGGAACTAAAGCAGCAATCGTAGGTTTAACACGTTCATGGGCAAAAGAATTAGGTGAATTCAATGTTCGTGTAGTAGGTGTAGCTCCTGGAATTATGGAAGCAACAGGTTTAAGAACACTAGCTTATGAAGAAGCTTTGGCATATACAAGACATAAAACGGTTGAAGATGTCCGTGCAGGATACAAGAGTAAGAGTACTACACCATTAGGAAGAAGTGGTAAATTATCAGAAGTTGCTGATTTAGTTGCCTACTACTTATCAGACAGATCAAGTTATATAACAGGTGTTACAACAAACGTTGCCGGAGGAAAATCTCGCGGATAGAAAGTGGGATAGGTTATGAATGTATTAAACTATCAATTGTTTAAGATTCTTACGACAAATGATTCGATTACAGTAGATAGGTTAGTTAGTGAGTTACAGGTATCTAAGAAAACTTTACAAAAGTATATAACGAGTTTGAATGAAGAATTAGGCGAAATAGCTGAGATTCAAGAAAAAAATCAAAAATATTATTTGAAAGTCGAAGATTATGCTAGATTAGCTAAATTTCAGACGCATTATTTAAAGACAACTTTGGATTTCAATAATCCTTTAAAACGTCAAGCATATATATTATTGATGCTGATTAAATCTAAAGGATATATGTTACTTGATGATTTATCTGAATATTTGATGGTAAGTAAAGGTACAATCAATCGTGATATTAAAGAAATAAAACTTCTATTAAAAGATTACGATACTACTATTCGATCGGTAAGTAACAACGGAGTAATGTTAGAAAGTAAGGAAGACTGTCAGATTGCTTTCATTCTACGTAACTTTGTTTGTGACTACTATGATTTGGGTGAGAAACTAGCAATTGAAGAAAAGCAGGAAATAACCAAATTAGTTAGAAAGTACGATAAAAGTAAAACAGTACGTAATTTAATAATAAGACATTTGAAAATACTTAACTTCTTACATGAGCATGGTAGAAAAATTTCAACGACGCCAGATTGTTATTATGAATTAACTAGTTCTGAAGTAAATGACGAAATTCTATCTATATTAAAGAAGTATTTACATTCAAAGGAAATAACAGAAGCAGAAAAAAGCTTCCTATTAATACCACTGAATATCAATTATAGTAATAGAAATACTGAACGAATAAATAAACGCTTGATGTGGATAGATGAATTATTTGCAGAAATTTTTAGTCAAGTTAAGGAAAATATCAGTCTAGATATTGATTACAATCGAGTCTTTGAACAGATAAAGTATCATTCAATTTTCATGATAAATAGAAGTGCCACATATATGAGAAATGATGATCTATTCAGTCGAGAAATTGTTGAAAAATATCCAGTGGCAGTAGATTTAGCTATTATGACAGTTAATTTATTAGAAAGTAAACTGCATATTAAGATTTCAGATAAAGAATTGGGTTATTTAGCACTTTATTATCAAATGGAAATAGAAGATGAAAAAAGAGGGAATCCTCAATATCATAAAGTTGCGATTGTTGGTGAAGTAAGTAAAAGTATTCAAAATTTGATTATTAGTAGGTTAAATGAAACTTTTCAAGGAACAACTGAAGCAGATGTTTTCAAGAGTAGTGAAAGTTTCAAGAAATCGTCCGAACGTTACTTGATTGTATTTTCAACTTTACCACTTGAAAGTAAAGATGTTACAACTCCAATTGTTAGAATTCAGAGTATCTTTAAGAATGACGAATTAGTTAGCAAAGTAACTCTATCGCAAGTTATGGCGGGAATTAGTAGCCAACAAGTAAAATTTAGAATTCAAAGATTTGAAGAAAGAATTTCCTATTTGAAAGCTGTTGAGAATTTAATTGATACAGAAATTTCAACAGGTGAATTATTACCAGAATTTAAGCTAGATTGGAAGAAAAGAGAAGAAAAAATGAGTAATGTCTTCCAAAATGGGATTGCAATTCCGCATATGGTTGATAAATCTAATCATTCTAGAATATTGTTGACAGTTGGCATCTTATCAAAAGCTGTAAAATATCAGGGAAAAGAAGTAAGAATCATTTTCTTAATAGGTATACCGCAAAATCTAAACTCTAAATTGAGTAAGATTCTGTCTCGCGTATACGACTTAATCTTTATGATTTCAGGATATGATGAAATTTATAATAATTTGTTGGAATATGACATGGATTTACCATTAACACAGATAACGGAGGGAATATAGATGATTATTTTAATAGGATTGATTGTTGTAGGGGCGTTTCTCTTACAAGGATTGTTTGGAATCTTTCAAATTAAAAATTTTTCCAGAAATTATCGTGAACTAAGATTACTAGGACCTTATCGCATTCTGATTGGTAAAAATCCTAAACGCTTCTTTTCAGGTTCATTGATGTTGATAGCGATAGATAATGATGGAAATATAAAAGAAGCTCGTTTAATGCAAGGGGTTACAGTGTTCGCTAAATTTAGAACATTGAAGAAACTCGAAGGTAAAAACATCGCGGTTTTAGCTGCAGATTATCAAGAGTTAAAGAGAATGAATAAATTGACTAGACAATGTTTATTGAATGCTTACAAAACTTTTGTTGATTTTAAGACACAAAAATTGTCAGCAAGTGCTTACGATACAAGTGTAAATGTGTTCAACATGCCATTATTTACAAAGATTGGTTTAATGGCAAACAATTTGAAGGCAAATATGTCAAAGAAATTTAATTAGGAGATGATCTCATGGATATAGTTGTAAATCTTGCATCAGGTTTTATGAACCTCTTTGAAACAGGTGGAAAAACATTCATTGGTTGGATGAAGACAATCGTACCAGTTGTATTGCTATTATTGGTTTTAATGAATACAATTATTGCATTCTTAGGTGAAGAAAAGATGGATAAGATTGCTAGAGGGGCATCTAAGAACATCTTTACACGTTATCTAATTTTGCCATTCTTATCAGCATTTATGTTAGGTAATCCAATGTCCTTTACAATGGCTCGTTTCTTACCTGAATACTACAAGCCAAGTTACTACGCTGCACAAGCTCAATTCTGTCATACAAGTAATGGGGTATTCCCTCACATCAATCCAGGTGAATTGTTTGTATGGATGGGTATCGCACAAGGTGTACAAAAATTAGGTTTGAATAGTATGGACTTAGCTATTAGATACTTATTAGTAGGTTTAGTTATGAACTTCATCGGTGGTTGGGTAACTGACTTTACAACTGCTTATGTATGTCGCACAACTGGAATCAAGTTATCTAAGACAGTGGATTAATTGGAGGTAATGAACTATGAGTAAATGGAACAGTATTAAAATCGTAAAAGGCTCAGGTGGTTGGGGTGGTCCAATCGTTGTAACACCAACAGAAGAAAAACATAAAGTAGTTTATGTAACAGGTGGTAATAGACCAGATATTGTTGATACAATTGTTGAATTAACAGGTATGGAAGCTATTGATGGTTTTAAGACAGCAATTCCTGATGAAGAAATCGCATTAGCAATCGTTGACTGTGGTGGTACCTTACGTTGTGGTATTTACCCAAGTAAAAATATTTTAACAGTAAATGTTCTTCCAACAGGTAAAAGTGGTCCTTTAGCTAAATACATTACTCCAGAATTATATGTATCTGCTGTAACTCCAAAGCAAATTTCATTAGTAAATGCTGAAGATGCAGAAGCAATTGTTAAACAACAAAATGAAAAGGCTACCAAAGAAGAAGTTGCAGATGATAAAGAAGACGGAATAGATACTTCTAAAACATTGACACAACAAGGTCATGGTGGCGGATTTATCGCTAAGATTGGTATTGGTGTAGGTAAAGTTGTTGCTACATTTAACCAAGCTGCTAAGGAATCAGTACAAACAGTTTTGAATACAATTATTCCATTTATGGCATTTGTTGCTTTGCTAATCGGTATTATCATGGGTTCCGGTATTGGTAACTGGTTCGCTAAAATCATGGTACCTCTTGCAGGTAACGTTTGGGGCTTGATGATTTTAGGTTTCATTTGTTCATTGCCATTCTTATCACCATTGCTTGGACCAGGTGCTGTAATTGCCCAAGTTATCGGTACTCTAATTGGTGTTGAAATTGGTAAAGGTCATATTCCTCCACAATATGCATTACCAGCATTGTTCGCTATCAATACTCAAAATGCCTGTGACTTCATTCCTGTTGGTTTAGGTCTTGAAGAAGCTAAGCCAGAAACAGTTGAAGTTGGGGTTACATCTGTATTGTACTCACGTTTCTTAAACGGTTTACCTCGAGTATTTGTAGCATGGTTAGCTAGTTTCGGATTATATTCAGGAAAATAAAAGTAAAAATGAATTGATGATGAGGTGTGATTTGTTATGTTCTTACAAAAGAAAAAGACTAAGCTTTATGAAACAGAAGTTATAGAAATTGGTGAAGAAGCTAAGAATTTCAAGGAAATTAAGATGGTTATCTTATTTGGTGAAGGGGCTCCAGATGCACTTAGACCATCCTGCTACATCATTAAAGTAAACGAATTATCTGGTGAAATAAAGGCAGGTATGACTTTACAAATTGACGATGAAAAATATAAAATAACAGCAGTAGGTAACGAAGTTCAAACTAACTTGAAGAACTTAGGTCATATAGCCATTAACTTCACAGGGGATAAAACTGCTACATTACCAGGATCAATGTACGTAGAAGAAAAGGAATACCCTAAAATTAATGAAGGTACAAAGATTGCTATTATAAAATAAATTAGGGAAGCATAGGGAGCGTTGAGGTTTCTCTATGCTTTTCTAGCATGAAAGGACAAAATAGATATGGAATTTTTATTAGATACAGTTGATTTGAAAAAGATTAAATATTACTGTGATAAATTAAATGTTAAAGGAGTAACTTCTAATCCAACGATTCTAAAAAAAGATGGAGTAGGCGATGATTTATTCGCACATCTTAAAAAAATAAAGGAAATCATTGAAGATGAAAGAGAACTCCACGTACAAGTTGTGGCACCTTCAGTATCTGGAATGATAGATGAAGCTCATAAAATTGTAGATGAAGTAGGTAAGGATGTATACATCAAAGTTCCAACTACTTTAGATGGGTTAGAAGTCATGAAAAAACTAAAGGCTGAAGGAATTAGGGTAACAGCAACTGCAATTTATACGGAATTTCAAGGTTATCAAGCAATCAACGTTGGTGCTGACTACTTGGCTCCTTACTATAATAGAATGTTAAATCAAAATATTAATTCAGCTGAAGTTATTAGAAATCTATCTAAAAGAATTAATTTAGATAATAGCAATACTAAAATTTTAGCTGCAAGTTTCCATAATGTAGCACAAGTAAATGAAGCATTAAGTAATGGTGCTCAAGCTGTAACAGTTGGTCCTGATATTGTAGCATCTGCTTTTAAGATGCCGTCTATTTCTCAAGCTGTGGCAGATTTTAGAAATGACTGGGAAAGTCTATACGGTGATAAAAATATAAATAACTTATAGTAAGTATATAACAAAAAACCTCTGAGATGGATTCTCAGAGGCTTTTATTAGGATTAAACTAATTAGTTTACACGTGTTGAAGCATCGCCAGTTTCCAATACTTCCAAAGTAGCATTTAAGCCACCTTCAACTAAGTTTCTAACAGCTTCATCAGTGTAGTATGCTACGTGTGGTGAGTAGATAATCTTATCAGATTCAAGTACTTTCTTGAATGTTTCGTCTTCAATATCTTTTCCAGTTAGGTCAATAGGAACTAATGGACCTTCGTGTTCGTAAACGTCAAGACCAGCTCCAGCCAAAAGGCCATCATCTAAAGCTTTCAATAAATCTTCTGTATCAATTAAAGCACCACGAGCCATGTTAACTAATACAGCGTCAGATTTGAATTTCTTGAACATTTCGTAGTTAAACATGTGGTGGTTTTCCTTGAAAGCAGGCATATGTAAAGAAATAATGTCTGCATCGCGGATTGCATCTTCTACAGAATCACGATATTCCAAGATACCGTCTAATTTGTCACTAGGATATAGATCATATCCGACAACTTTAGCACCAAAACCATGGAAGATTTTAGCTACATGGTAACCAATACGGCCAGTTCCGATAACAGCAACTGTCATGTCACCGATAACACGACCTCTGATTTCAGGTTCCCATGAGAAATTATGTTCCTTAACACGTTTTTCAATTAGTGGGAATTTACGTACTAAGTTCAATGCTGTAGTTACAGTATATTCAGCAATTGATTCTGGGGAGTAGCTAGGCACATTAGTAATAATAATGCCATTTTCTTTAGCAGCATCTAAATTGTACATATCATAACCAGCACTACGTTGTGCGATTTGTTTGATACCAAATTCTTTCAATTTAGGATATAAGTCATCTGTAACTTCTGCTACTTGCATTAAAGTTAGACCGTCAAAACCCTTAACTTCATCGATAGTATCAGATGTAAGGATGTCACTAGTCATATCAATTTTAACGTTGTGTTCCTTTGCCCAGTTTTCAGCCATTGGACGTTCTTCATCACGAACACCAAACATTTTGATTGAAACCATTAAAAATTCCTCCTCATATAAATGATAACCTTTACAATATATATTATATCATCATTATAACAGAATACTTAAATATAAGTGTTAAATTTAATTAATTTTTTACGTTTTTTTCTAATAAAAGAAAGAAACTAAAGAAAAATATATTTACATTGCTCACAATCTCACTTATAATAATGTGTATATTTTATATAAAGAAGGTGACGAATTTGGAAACAACAAAGATTACACCCAAAGTTTTCATTGATCGTGTTTTAGGCGGTACTGCCATCGGGATTATAGTTGGTTTAATTCCTAATGCTGTTCTTGCCGCTATCCTCAAGATGTTCGGCACTAATCCTTTTGCCGTACATTTAGGACAAGCAGCAATTATTTTCCAATTAGGAACACCTTTAATTATTGGTACATTGATTGCTCAAAAGTTTGGCTTTGATGGCATGAAGATGACCGTAGTTGGTGGAGCCGCATTTGTAGGTTCTGGCGTAATTAAATACTTCCCAGCGTTGAATAAAACAGGTGCCTATGTAGGTGCTGGAACAGGGGATATTATTAATACCATGTTAACAGCATCGATTGCAGTTGGATTAATTCTGTTGATAGGCGATAAATTTGGATCAGTAGCAATTGTTTTAACACCAATTGTAGTAGGAACAGGTGCTGGCTTAATTGGATTCTATATGTATCCATATGTTACAGCGATAACTTCCGCAATTGGTAATGTGATTAACACATTTACAGAATTACAACCAGTTTTAATGTGTATTTTAATTGCCTGCTCTTTTGCAGTGTTAATTATCTCTCCAATTTCAACAGTAGCGATTGCAATGGCTATCCAAGTTAACGGCTTGGCTGCTGGTGCTGCTGCAATGGGAGTTGCTGCAACAACACTTGTACTTGTAGTAAACTCATGGAAAGTTAACAAGCCAGGGGTAACAATTGCGATTGCCTTAGGTGCGATGAAGATGATGATGCCTAACTTATTTAGACGTCCAATTATCTTAGTACCATGTTTCTTTACAGCAATAATTTCTGCAGTTCCTGTAGCTTTGATGTCAATTTCAGGTTCTCCTGCTTCCGGTGGTTTTGGTTTAGTAGGTTTAGTAGGACCATTAGCATCAATTGAAAAAGGCTTAGGCGTTGTCGCAGCATTGCTAGCATGGTTAGTTATTCCAGTTATTGCGTCACTTGTCGGTCAATTCTTATTTGAAAAAGTATTTAAGTTATATGACCGCAAAGATGTTTTTGAATTTTTAGGTTAGAAAATATTAGAATTGAATCTAATTAAAAATAGTTTAAGTTAAGAAAATGCTGAAGGTTACATTGCTGAAATGTTAATCTTTGGCATTTTTTATTTTAAAGATTTTTCCATGGTTTTAAAATTATCAGTTTAAATAATATGTATTCTGAACAAAATCTGAAAATAATAACATATTATAGTGACGTTCTAGAACAAACAATTAAAGGGTTATTAGGGGGTTTTCTAAATGAGTGTTAATGATTTTAAATTGGATTTAGTAAAAGTATCAAAGGAAAGTACAAATTCAAATTATTCAGTTAAAATTACAAGCTACTCACTTTGTACCCCAGGTTGCAAAACAGGTGCACTAATGGGATGTACAATGAAAACTGCATCATGTGGTTGTCATGTACATATAAGTAAATAGTAAGAAAGTAAGGGATAGCGTAGATCAATTTGATGATTTGCTATCCCATTTTTTTAATAGGTGAAAGGGGCTTGAAAAAATGAATAATTTCAATGTTAGTGATGTAATGATACGTAATACAATTCAAACATATGAAAAAAGTCAAAATTTCAATAATTATAAGGAATTTATTGAAATTATTAAAAATGATAATATTTTTCTTGAACAAATATTATTGGCTAATCCTAAGCTGTATGGAATGCTTAAAAAGTATAATGCAGGAAAACTAAAGAAAAAGAAAGAAAAAAATTTTTTTGAATCAATATATAAATATTATAAAAGGAGCTATTATCGAGCAACTCCTTTTGGACTATTTAGTGAAACTTCTAATGGTAAATTTACCGTTAAGGGTGATAAGAAAGAATTAGGGAAAACACACAAAGTAGTTTTTATAGATATTAAATGGTTAACAGATGTAATTTTTAAATTAGAAAAGGACTATCAATCAAACTTATCTTTCATATCTAATAATGGAAATTACATTAGTGGAAATCGTGTTATGCAATTATATTCAATAAATGATCAAGATTTAGAGGAAGTTAGTATTAATAACTCTAAAGTTTATCGAATTATATCAGAAGAGTGTAGCCAAACTTATAAGACATATAGTGAAATCATAGAAAAGGTTATAACAATATATGGTAATGAATACTTAAATTTAACAAAAGAATATATTAATGATTTAGTAGAGAATCATTATCTAATATCAAATTTACAAGAAAATATACTAATTAATTTTTCTATGTCAGACTTCATAATGAAAGTTAGGGAAATAGATGTTAGTAAAAAATATGTAGAAATATTAACAAAGATACAAGAGTTAATTGAAGAATATACACATATTGAAATAGGTTCGGGTTCTGATAAATTAATTGAAATATATCACCAAATGGCTAGACTTAATAAAAGTGATAATTATATTCAAGTAGATTTATATAATGATGGGAATATATATATTGATAATAGTAATAAACAAAGAATAGAGAAATTTTCAAATTTTATAACTAATACTGTTAAATCAGTAACTAGGACTTATTTTGATGACTATAAAGATAAATTCATTGAAAAATATGGTATTGATCAAGATGTGCAGTTAATAGAACTATTTGATCCAATAAAAGGAATTGGCGCACCGTATGATTATACGCATCCTCAGAACGAAGTTTTTGAATTAGAGCCTCCAACGTCATATTATTCCCATGATGAAAAAGAAATGTATATTAATAAATATATAGAAGCTTTATTAAATAGAGAGGAAATTAATTTGAAATGCTTTTCTAATTATTATAGAAATCTGAATTCCAAAGAAAGTACCTCAATACAAGGAATAGAATTATTTTTTCATATGGTCCAAATTAATAAGAAGAAAACTTTAGCATTAAGCAATATTATAGGCAGTAATAATATAGGGGGATCCTCTGGAAGGTTCTCATTATTATCAGATAAATTAAGGGATTATCACATGAAGACACTTAAACAAGTGAAAGCTGCAAATATTGAAGAAGGGGTGACGTCTTGTGAAATAGTTTTTCTTCCTGAAAATATACGACACGCTAATATAATGCGAACATCTTTTGTAAGAAAAAAAGTTCTTCCTATTTTCTCAAGTACTGATCAATCTGAAGTAAGGCTAACTAATATTTATATTGGATTAGATGAAAATGAAAATTTTTATGCGTATGATGTGTCTACTCAAGAAAAAATGAAGTTTTATGTAACAAGCATGTATAACAAGACATTATTTAGTAATGAACTAAGATTTTTATGTGAAATTTCAATAAATAATAATTTTGGATATGTACCATGGGATTTAATCTATAAAGATATGAATTTTATTCCACGAATTATGTTTGAGGATATAGTAGTCAGTCCTAAGACATGGAGAATATTTAAATTTGAATTAAGTAATATAGCAATAGAGTCGATTATAAAGCAGAGAAATATACCGAATGAAATTTATATTGTTGACGGTGATAACAAACTATATATTAATCGTAAAAATTCACTTGATGTTGAACTGTTTATGTCAGAAATAAAAAGAAATATAGAAAAGAATGGTCATGCCATTATACAAGAATATTTTAATAATAAAGACATGATATATAAAGATAGTGAAGGAAAAATATCAGAGATAGTGGTTCCAGTTATTAATAGTAAATTCGATGTTAAAAAAGTAAACAAGGAAAAACAACAGAGAATCTCCAAACATGTTCGAGAGAAATTGCCATTCAATGATTGGTTATATCTAAAAGTGTATATGTCGACTAGGAGACAAGAAGAGTTTATACGAGTTTACATACCTCTGATTCAAAAAAAGGTAGAAAAATTAGACGGAAAACTATTTTTCTTACGTTATATGGATCCAGTACCACAAATAAGGATAAGGATAAGTGGTAATAATTTATATAAAATATATGAAGTTATTAAAAAAGATTTGGAGCAAGGTCATAGAAATGGTATTTTATCGACTTTTGATATTTCTACATATGATCGCGAAATTGAGAGATATGGAGGAGTTAATGCAATAGATATAGCTGAAAATATTTTCTGTGAAGATTCTAAACTTGTAATAAAGTATTTGAAATTTATAAAAGAAAAGAACATGGAAGATAAACTTGATGATATTGCAGTTGCAATGATTTATTTTTATTTAAAAATATTTTATAAAACAAATGAAGACATTTTATGTTTTCTAGATAAAGTCTGTCCCAATAAGGTAGATAAAAATGTAAGGTCTAAAATACAATACTATAAAAGTGTAGTATTTAATCAGTTAACTGACATATATGAGATTGACAAATACAACTTTAATAGACTTAAGGAAGAGATTAAAAAACTAAAATTAATAATTGATAAAAAAAATGCTGACACTATTATGGATAGTATTATACATGTACATAATAATAGGTTATTTGGAATTAATAGGGTTAGGGAACAAAATCTGTATTTTATTGTAAAAAAAATGATTATGTCTGAAAAATATATTTTGAAAGGGAAATAATGATGGATGAAATAAAAAAACTAACATCAAAAAATTTTTTTAAGACATTATTAACACTTCCAGATACGATTAAGTTAATTTTTCAATTAGAAAGAAAATATGCAACATACTTAATGTGCTTAAATATAGTAACGGCATTAATTCCGCTATTAAATTTAATAGTTTATCAAAATCTGATCAATAGTATATTTAGTCGAGGAATGCAGCTTGTATATAATATTATTTATTTTTTAATACTACAAATATTTACGGTAATATTATCTCAATTAGAAAATTATATAAACGGAAAATTTAATATGTGGCTTTCTTACAATATTAATTTAAAATTGATAAAAAAACAACCTCCTTAAAGTTGACAGATTATGAACAATCAGATATGTATAATCTTATTGAGAAAATAACACAGGATAGTACGTATAAACCATTTCAACTTTTTAATGCTGTTATTACTATGCTGGCTGCTTTTATATCTTTACTGACTAGTTTGATTTTTGTTGCGGCGTGGAACATATGGATAGGATTGCTGTTATTAGTAACTCCTATGTTATCTTTAATTATATTTTTAAAAGTAGGTCAACTTGAATTTTTAATACAATGGAAAAGAGCGAGTGCAGAAAGAAAGTCGTGGTATATAGTTTATTTATTGACACATGACTTTTCTTTTAAGGAAATTAAATTAAATAATTTAAGTGATTATTTTGTGGAAGAGTATAAGAAATTAAAAAAAGATTTTATATTACAAGATTTGCTTATTGCTAGAAAGAAAGCATATTTTAATTCGGGACTTCAAATTTTATTAGACTTTATCAATATTTTTGTTATATGCACTATTATAGTATCTGTACAAGCTGGAAGAATATTAATAGGAAATTTAGTTAGTCTTATGCAAGCAATTACAAAGATAAATGGCTATTCACAAACAATCATACAAAATATTTATATTATTTATAATACTAGTTTGTTTATGGAGCAATTACTTAATTTTTTGAAAATAGAAAATCAAAGTGATTATCGTGAAAACATAGGGATAGGTGATGAGAACAGAATAAAAAGGATAGATCTAATAGATGTTGAATATAAGTATCCTAACTCTTCTGTCAATGCTTTAGAAAAAATAAACTTTTCTATGCATACAGGGGAACTAATTGCGATAATAGGGGAAAATGGATCTGGTAAAAGTACTCTAGTAAAGTTAATCTCAGAGTTATACACACCATCTAAAGGTCATATATATTATAACGGTATTGAAGATAAGCATATATCGACAGATTTTTATCAAAAGAATATATCGATATTATTCCAAGATTTTGTTAAATATGAGCTAACTTTAAGGGAAAATATTGGTCTTGGTAATATTGCAGAGAAGTGGGATGATAATAAGATTATACATATTATGGATAAATTAAGGTTAAATTTTTTAAAAGAGAATGGAGAATATAATTTAAATTTACAATTAGGAACTTGGTTCCAAAATGGGAGGCAATTATCAGGTGGTCAGTGGCAAAAAATAGCTTTGGCTAGAGCTTTTTTTAAAAATGCTTCTGTATATATATTAGATGAACCAAGTGCAGCGCTAGATCCAATTTCAGAAAAAGAAATATTTGATTATTTTGTAAATCTATCCAAAGATAATATATCTATTTTTATCTCACATGATTTAAATGTAGCTCGTAAGGCATCAAAAATAATTGTTATGAATAAAGGAAGAGTAGTAGGTATTGGAACTCATGAAGAACTTTTAAAAGATTGTAGTTTCTATCAAGAACTATATTGGGCAGAAAAATATGGAAGAAATAAAAAGAAAAATTTTAAAAAATAAATTTGGCAGAGTGATATTAGAATGGGACAGGAGAATTGAACAGAATGCTTATCGATACAATTTCGAAGAATTCACGCTTTCTTCGGGATTACCAGGGGTTATTTTACTGTTATTAGAGATGGAAGATTTAGATAGGACATATAAGTCCAAAATTGATCAGTATTGTGACTATTTATATGGAAAGTTATCAAAATATGGACTTTTAACAGGTTCTCTATATTCAGGTGCAGCTGGGATTGCATTAAGTTTATTACCACTCAAAAAAGATTTGAGATTTCAAAATTTAATTGCAAGTCTAAATGATTACATTAGTTATTATGTAGACAAAGAAATTGGAGAGTTTAATATTGGAAATGTTACTCCACCTAATTATGATGTGATTGAAGGATTATCAGGAATTCTCATGTATCTGCTTTTAATAGATAATATAGATATCAAATTAGTGACAAAAATTATTATTTTTTTATTAACCTTATTAGATGATAATGATTCATTGATAGCGATGTATATTAAAACAGGTGACCAAATGTCAGAGGCAGAAAACGAAATTTATCCTAATGGTTGTCTAAATACAGGTATGTCACATGGACTTGCTGGTGTAGGAAGTGTATTGGCTTATGCGTATAAAAAGGGCTTTATGAAAAAGGAAATATTACACGGATTAGAAAGGATTATTCAGATTTATGAAAAATTTGAATTAGTTGATAAGAATAAATTTCATTGGAAAGATGGAATAGATTATAATGAATTGGTTAATAATAGAACAATTTTAAAAGATAATGATTTATTTATAAGAGACGCATGGTGTTACGGTAGTCCAGGAATAAGTGTTTTATATTTATATATTGGACTAATTCAAGATAATTCATACCTTATAAAAAAAGCAATAGAAATACTATATAGAGCTACTAAGGAAATGCGGAATGTAGATTCCAACATGATTTGTCATGGCAAGTCAGGGATAGTTTCGATATGCATTTTATTTAGGAAACTTACAAAAACGAGAAAATTTGATACATTTATAAATAACTATACTGATGAAATAGAAAGTATTTTTGACAAAGATATTCGAAATTTAGGCTTTCTTGAGGGAACAACGGGTATTATTTTAACTTTAAATGAGTGTTTTTCAAATAAAGGGAAAACGCAATGGATGAAATCATTAATGTTATTTGATGATTTTTAACTGTAGTTATAAAAATTATTATAAGGAAGAGGACGTATGTATAGAATCTTAGTTATAGATGATGATGTAGAAATTTTAAAACTTATGAAAACAGCATTAGAAATGAAAAATTATGAGGTTGTAACTTGCCAAAATGTTCATGTTCCGTTAAAATTATCAGATTTTGAGGGTTTTAATTTAATTTTATTAGATATTATGATGTCAAAGATATCAGGAACTGAAATTTGTTATCAGATTCGTTCTAAGATTTCAACGCCAATTATTTTTATAAGTGCTAAAGATGATGAAGAAGATATTTTATATGGTTTAAAAATTGGTGGTGATGATTATATAACCAAACCTTTTAGTTTGAAACAGTTATTAGCTAAAATTGATGCAAATATTAAACGAGAAGAACGTAGTCGTCAAGCAGTTCGGGATTTCGCAGAAGTTAAGCGTGATATGGGGAAAATAACTTTTTATTTGGAAGAACGAAGGGTATGCGTTAATAGTCAAGATATTCCTTTGACTAGTCGTGAATATGATATTTTAGAATTGCTCTCACGAAGGACTTCTCATATTTATAGTCGTGAAGACATTTATAATAATGTATATGACGAATATGCAGAAACTTTATTTGGATCTATTTCCGAATATATATATCAAATCCGAACAAAGTTTGCACCATTTAAGTTAAATCCTGTTCAAACAATTCGTGGTGTGGGGTATAAGTGGTATGAAGAATAAAATACATTCTATGAAGTGGCGAATATGGAAAACAGCTTTTGAGATTTTTATTGAAACTTTTTTAGGTTTAGGTTTGTTATTAGCAATAACTTTTATCTTGCAGAAGGCAGGATATATATCAAATCCGAATAAAGTTTATTTAGTATTAGATTCTAATAAAACTACTTTGACGGATATTAGGCAAACGATGAAAAAATATCCTTATGACTTTATTGTATTCGATAGGAGAACAGGAAAAATTGTAGCAAGTAGATATCAAAAAAATGATAAAGATAATTACTACTTAGCTAAAGTAAAGAATAAAAGTTATATAAATGGGACTACAAGTTATACTATATCTTCTAATAAGTTATATAGCTTAGTGATTAGACAAAATAGTGTTCCGGAATTTACTAATCCAGTCTTGAGAAAGTTTTCGTATAATCAAATATCATATATATTTTTGATTATATACGAATCATTAATAATCATTATTGCAATTTATAAACTAATTCATGAGATTTCAAAAAATTTTACAGCTATTCAAAAGATTGCTTTAAATATGGGGAATAAGGTTACTAAAGATTATCCTAAGTCGAAAATTAAAGAATTTGATACTGTATTAAAGCAACTCTATCAAAAAAGTAATGAGTTATCAACTTTAATTGAGACTGAACGGATAGAAAAAGAAGATTTATCATTTCAGGTAGCAGCATTATCTCATGATATAAAAACACCACTTACTGTATTAAAAGGAAATATAGAGTTGTTGGAACTGACTAATCCTGATAAGAGACAATTAGAATTTATGGAATCTATGAAAAACAGTATTCAAACTTTAGAAAATTATTTTAATACAATGATTAATTATACTAAGTTACTAAATTTAAATTCAATAAGCGAAGAAATAAATTTAAATGAATTTATTAAAGAACTTTTTCTTGAACTAACAGATATTGCCATAGTCAACAAAACGAATAATCGATTAAAGGTAAAAACTAATTTAAAGAAATTTCATGCTAATGTTCCAGCTCTAAAACGAGCACTAATCAACATTTTTCTTAATGCGTGTCAGTATGCGGATAAAAGTAATCCCCAAGTATCGGTTACTGTAACTGAAGATTTAAAATTTTTATGGTTTGAAATATGGAATAATGGGGCACCATTTTCAGAAGAAGCACAAGTTAATGCGCAAAAGTTATTTTTTACTGAAGATAAAGGCCGTAGTGGAAAGCATTATGGAATTGGACTATCTTTTGCACAAGCGGTTGCAGTCAGACATGGTGGTACCATGATAATTACAAATCTAGTAAATGATGGGGTGAGTGTAAAGTTAGGAATCCAGAAATTCTGATCTAATTATGAATTTAATTACTTATACTATTACCGAATAATTAAAGATAAGGTGATATATAAGATGAAAATTGAAGTGAAAAATATTTCTAAGAAATACCAGGATAGAGAAGTATTAAAGGATGTAAGCTTTACGATTGAAAAAGGTACTATTTGTGGTTTATTTGGGATGAATGGTGTTGGAAAATCAACTTTAATGAAAATTATTTATGGGATTGAAATACCAGATAAAGGACAAGTACTATTTGAAGGTCACGGAAAAACTAGTAACATTGGTGCTTTGATTGAACAACCACCAATTTATTCGAATTTATCAGCTTTTGATAATTTAAAAACTAAAGCACTTTTATATGATATTCCAAATAATCAAATTAAAGATGTTTTAAAAAGAGTTGGTTTAGATAGCACGGATAAAAAACATGCAGGTAAATTTTCAGTTGGCATGAAACAAAGATTGGGGATCGGAATGGCTATTTTAACACAACCTAAATTTATAATTCTCGATGAACCAATTAACGGATTAGATCCTGATGGGGTTATTGAATTTTTAGATTTACTAAAGTCATTAAAAAAACAAGGTGTAACTATTTTGATATCAAGTCACCAGCTACATGAAATTGGAAGAATCGTCGATCAAGTTATCATTTTAGATAAAGGACATGTTGTATATGATAAAATTCAAAGTAATTATAAAGATATTGAAGAGATTTTCTTTAATGTTATGAAGGGAGAGAGTTTCATATGATAAAAGCTTTGTTTTCTGAAATATTGAAATTAAAAAAAGTTAGAATAAACAAACTTTTATGGATCATCCCTTTATTAACGGGTTTAATTGCTTTTTTAGTAGGGGGAGTAATTATTTTTTCTCCTTTTGCCATATATTGGTGGGAATCTGTTTTTTATACCTACTAATAGGATTATTATTTTTAATGGATTTTAATATGGAGAAAAAAGCAGGAAACTTTCAAAATGTTAAGTATAATTTGTGGAGTTTCCAAATTTATTTGGCAAAAATTTTCTTAATCTTTGTACGAGTTGCAATATCAAGTCTTTTTTTTATAATACTAGTAATTGTCTTAAATAAGTTTTTTAGTGGTTATACAGAATTATTACTAAGTAAAAGTATACTAAGTATATTTCTGTTATTGTTATCTGTATTTTGGAATATACCGTGGTTATATTTTTTAGCTAATTTTATAAATGGCTATTTGCTTATAGCAGTTAATACGTTAGTATGTTTATTATTTGGATCTATCATTTCTCAAACACAATGGTGGTTTGCATTTCCATACTCGTACCATTATAAAATATCACAGTATCTATTAGGGGTACAGCCCTCAGGAATTTTTAAAATTATAAATTTACAACTTTTTGATGTTATGAGTCCTGTATTACTTTCATTATTGATATCTTTACTTTTAATATATTTTACAAGATGGGGTAAATCAAATGATTAGAAGTGAATTATTAAAATTAAAAAGTAGTCCTACTATATACCTATTAGTAAGTTTCACTATTTTTGAAATTGCATCAGCCTACGGGTATTTGTATTGGCATCGAAATTTACTAACTTATAAAAATATTGTACTGGCATTTGCTCTAGCTTATCCATCTTTAATTTCTGTGATAACTAATATATGCTTTGAACAAGAAAGAGAAGCAAATAATTTTCAAGAAGTTCGTAAGTATAGTCAAGTGAAATTACTTACAATAAAAACGTTAATCTTAGACTTATTATTATGGTGGATTTCATTTTTTGTATGGTGGATAATAAGTTATTCCATAGCCCAAGTTAAATTAGGGATAATCAGCGGAATAGCAATGTGGCTATTGATAGTATTACTTAATCATAGTCACATGTTTTTATATATGGTTACTAATAAATATATAAATTTAGTATTTTCATTAGTAGAGATTTTATTTATTATTTTTGCTAGTAATAAAACTTTAATGTCAGCCTATTGGTGTTTCGTAGCATGGCCTATTAACTATTTGATTCATGCAGATAATAGTAAACTTTATTTTAGTGCAATGTGGATTTTGATATTAACAATTTTAGATTATTTCATCTTTAGAAGTATAGAATTAGAAAGAATAGACTGATATTTTGGGGTGATGAAAAGCTAATTTTGAATATTAGACACAGGAGAAATTCTAAAATTTATGCAAATAAAGCGATATCAAAGTTTATTTTGCATAAATTAAGAAATTGGTCCTATGTCGAAATCGCCCAAATTAACCTAACAGTTTATAGTTTAATGACCTAAGCTTTGTTAGTATATAAGTGTACCGATGAAGCTAGTGGATGAGGTGTGACAAGCCGCCTAGCCATACGTCTCTTAATAACTACTATGACGAAATATACGGATACGTTTATTTTTTCTAATGTACTAATTGGGAGCAACGAAAAAAAGTTGTGTAGAGAGAAGCAAGGGGACTCATATCTGAAACTAAGACACTTGCCGTCAGGGATTCGCAATATGCCATCTTCAGTTAATTAAGGCTGATTACCTTAGGAACCAAAGAAGAATATCAACTAAGAATTCGTGTCGTGAAGTTGTGGTGACACAGCTATAACTGACGAGTAAGGTTTGAGTAGCCAAAATCGACAATATTACATTAACTGGAACATTGCACATGTTTGGTGAAAATTGGATAGGAAAAGGTCTATGCCCTGAACTTGAAATGCGGACTAGGTCATGGAAGTTGCTAGCCATGATGTGCTAGTCTGATTCAGTAGTCTAATAAGTCCAGATACAAGAGTATCCCACGTAAGCCAATACGCGTCGGTTTACATAATTTTTAGTCAATGCAAATTTTGCGTTGGCTATTTTTGGTATTAAATGTTCGAGGTATGTATAATTAAATTGAGGTGATTTCATGAAGCCAATGTATGTTTCGATAAATTCAGAAAAAACTGGTGCTAATCTAAAAAGTTTATTCAAAAATAATGGGTACAGTGTACGTGATATTCAATCAGTTATGGGATTTGAGAACCCACAATCCATTTATAAATGGTTATCTGGTAGATCACTACCTAGTTTGGATAACTTAGTCATTCTCAGTAAGGTTCTACATACCACAATCGAAGACATCCTCGTTGTTGACGGGGATGTTGTTTTTTTATTCAATTTAACTTGGACTATACAGTTAAATAGATAATAATTGAAAGGAAACATAAAAATGCAAGAAGTCATGAGCTATAGAGGTTACAAAGGAACAATAGAGTATTCTTTAGAGGATAATATTTTACATGGCGAAGTTTTGGGGATTAGAAGTTTATTATCCTATGAAGGAAATACATTACAAGAATTGAAAGATGATTTTGAAGATACAATTGATGATTATTTTGAGTGTTGCAAAAATCACAATATGACTCCTGAAAAACCTTACAAGCAGAACATTGTAATTAACTTAGAACCAGATTTGTAAGAAAAATTATATTTATATTCTGAACTTCGTGATGAAGATATTTCTGACAGTATAAATAGAGCGATTAGAAATTTGGTCGACAAATAGGATGTATACTTTTACGGAAAGTGATGTATTATGAAAAAAAGTAGAGTTAATAAGATTAAGATAGAATCTAAAAAAGCTTTAGTTGTGCGTAGATTAGATTGGAGGGCCCCTTCTTCTAGGATAAATTATTCTATCTTAGAGATGATAGATGATTTAAATGATTCTAAATTAGAACGAGCAAGCAATTTAGCTGAATTAGAGAGTTTATTAAATAAGTAATATTATTTTTACCAAAAATTAGAAAATACAAACTTATAATTAAAATTTATTGACAAAAGTATAGTAAGGTTATATGATTTGGTTAAAGAAATGAGAGGAGTGTGAATCACTATGTCAAACTTTATCAATACACAATGCTGTTGTTTGGTAACATGTTGTCCAGTAGGAAACATGGGTTTTGGCATGCAGAAAATTAGATTCACACTTCCAAGATTGGATTAAACTGTATATATTTATTATCGGTACCGATGCAGATTAATTTAATCAGTTAGATTATATGAGATAATAATAACTGGACTTGCGATTCTAATTTTTTGGAGTTGCAAGTCCTTTTTGTTTATTTGGAAGGATGGATGATGAACTGTTTATAGATTAAAAAACATATTTTACATAAAGGGGAAAATAAAGATGAAAAGAATTAAAGCAATTATTACTGGAATATTTATAAGCTTAACCGCAATTTTGTTAGTTGCATGTGGTAAATCAACTGGTGAAAATTCTAAACAAGTTTTAAATCTAAGTACAACTGGACCATTGGATACCATTGATATTTCTAAGTCTACAGGTTATGGTCAAACTGGGAATGTTTTTGAAAGTTTTTATCGTTTAGGTAAAGATGGCAAGGTAACTCCTGGATTAGCTAAAAGTGGTCAAGTTTCACAAGATGGCAAAACATGGACTTTTACTTTGAGAGATGCAAAGTGGAGTAATGGAGATAAGATTACTGCTCAAGATTTTGTATATTCTTGGAAAAGAACAATTGATCCTAAGACAGCTTCACCATATGCTTATTTGTTCTATGATGTAAAGAATGCCCAAGCTATCAATGAAGGTAAAATGTCAGCTGATAAATTAGGAATAAAGGCTGAAGGTGATAATAAGGTTGTTATTACGTTAGATAGACCTATATCATATTTTAAAGTCTTAATGACATATCCATTATTTGGACCACAAAGTGAAAAAGTGGTACAAAAGTATGGTAAGAAATATGGAACTAATTCTAAATACATGGTGTACTCAGGACCATTTAAAGTTAAAGACTGGAATGGTACTTCGGATAAGTGGTCATTTGTAAAGAATAATCAATATTGGGATAAAAAAGTGGTAAAACTACAAAAGATTAACTATCAAGTAGTTAAAAATACCAATACAGGTTATCAATTATTCCAACAAGGTAAGTTAGATTTAACACCATTATCTAGTGAACAAGTTAAGAATCTACATAACAAGCCAGAATTCAAGCAATACTCTTATTCTTACGTTGCATATTTAGACTATAACTTTAATGATTCTAATGAAGTAAATCGTAAGGCACTAAATAATAAAAATATTAGATTAGCTTTATCATTAGCGATTGACAGAAAGACACTTACAAAGAAAGTTTTCGGCGATGGATCTAATGTACCAACTGGTTTTGTAGCATCTGATTTAGCTACTAATCCAAAAACAGGTAAAGATTTCGCTGCAGAACAAAAAGTAGATAATACAGTTGATTACAATGAGAAATTAGCTAGAGAATATTGGAAAAAAGGATTACAAGAAATTGGTGAAAAGAATTTGAATTTCACAATTCTAGCTTCCAATGAAATGGCTAATAATGATGCTTTAACTCAATATCTACAATCACAATATACAAAGGTATTGCCAGGAATTAAGGTTTCCGTACAAAATATTCCTGGAAATAGCGCATTATCTAAAGCTCGTAAAGGTAACTATGACATTTATGTATCTGGTTGGGGTGGAGACTTTAAAGATCCAATCACTTTCATGCAAATTCCAGTTACAGGAACTTCATACAATTATGGAAAGTACTCTAATAAAGAGTACGATGCTTTAATTGAAAAAGCACAAAATGAAGATGCCAATGATGCTAATAAACGTTGGGAAGATTTAGTTAAAGCTGCTCGACTCTTTAATGCTGATCAAGGGGTAACACCTCTATATCAACAAACAACATCTTATATGCAAAATACCAAAGTAAAGGGTATTATTCAAAATACTGCAGGTACACAATGGAACTACAAATACGCTTATATTAAATAGGTAAGAACTCGTCTAGAATGATTTCTAGGCGAGTTTTTAAGTTGTGCTAAATAATTTGCATAAGAGTATTGATTATGTTGTATGTAAGCGTTATTCTATATTTGTAAACTTATTATAAAGATTATTACTTAATTACAAATAAATTTAAGGATATATATTGTAAAAATACTTAAATCTAATCGTTATGTTGAGTAATTTGTCTTATAATTATTATTGATAAGAAAATTCCAGGAAAGGTAACTATTTTATAGTGGTGATTTAAATGTCAGTATTAGAAGTTAAAGATTTACATGTAACTGTTGAAGGAAAGAAAATATTGAAAGGTGTTAATTTGAAGATGTCAACTGGTGAGATTCATGCAATCATGGGTCCAAACGGTACCGGGAAATCAACACTTTCTTCAACTATTATGGGCGATCCTGCTTATAAGATTACTAAAGGGGATATTTTGTTAAATGGTAAAAGCATTATTGATTTACCGGTTGATGAACGTGCTAGAATGGGACTATTTTTAGCAATGCAATATCCACAAGAAATTCCAGGAGTAACTAATGCAGAATTTGTTAAGAGTGCAATTAATGCTCGTCGTCCTAAAGATGATCCAATTCCTTTAATGGACTTCATCAAACGTTTGGATGAAACTTTAGAAACATTGGATATGTCTGAAGAAATGGCTGACAGATATTTGAATGAAGGCTTTTCTGGTGGTGAAAAGAAACGTAATGAAATTATGCAAATGATGATGATCAGACCTGAATTCGCAATTTTAGATGAAATCGACTCTGGACTAGATATTGATGCTCTTAAGGTTGTTTCTCGTGGGGTTAACCAAATGCGTGGCGATAATTTTGGATCCTTGATCATTACTCACTATCAAAGACTTTTAAACTATATTATTCCAGATTATGTACATGTTATGATGGACGGTCGTCTTGTTAAAACTGGTGGTCCAGATTTGGCAATCCGTTTGGAAAAAGAAGGATATGCAAAACTTCGTGATGAACTTGGTTTAGATATTAAATTAGTTGATGAAAATGCTTAGGGGGCTTGTACAATGAAACAACTATCCATAGATGAATTAATTGAACTTCGAAAAGAGCCCGAATGGTTTAAAGCTAAGCGAAATGAAGCTAAGCAACTAATTGAAACTACTAAATTACCTAGTTTCCAAAAGATTAAATATCATGATTGGAACATAAATGTTGATGGAACAACTGCAATTGATAATCAACCTGAATTTGATACCAATGCTGATGTTTATCAATATGCAAGTGACAAAGCACAAATTAAACTACCACAAGAATTTCTTGATAAGGGAGTAATTGTTGAAGATTTTGAGGATGCTCTGGTTAACCATGAAGATATTATGAAGAAATACTTTATGGAAAAAGGACTAAAAATGGACGATAATCGTCTATTAGCAGAACATGTAGCAAATCTTCAAAGTGGTGTTTTAGTCTATGTACCTAAAAATGTAGATTTAGAAACACCATTAACTTGTGAATATATCCAAAATTCACGAGTTGAAGGAGATTATGTTCATCATGTATTAATTGTTACGGAAGCAAATAGTTCGCTATCTTATGTAGAACGTTTAAAAACTGATGGTGATAAGAGTAATACAGCCAATATTGTAGTTGAAGTTATTGCCGGTAATGGAAGTCGCATTCACTTTGCTAGTGTTGATAATTTAAGTAAGAACACAACTGCCTATATGAATCGTCGTGGATACTTACAAAGAGACTCTAAGATTGACTGGGCAATGGGTATGATGAATTCTGGTTTAACAATCGGTGATTTTGATTCTGATTTAGTTGGCGATGGCTCTCATGCTGAATTAAAAGTCGTAGGTATTTCAACAAGTGATCAAATTCAAGGAATCGATACACGAGTTACAAATATTGGAAAGAATACGATCGGCCATATCTTACAACATGGTGTTGCTTTAGATGCATCCGAACTAACTTTCAACGGCATTGGACATGTAATGAAGAGAAGTAAAGGTTCTGATGCACAACAAGAAAGTCGTATTTTAATGTTATCTCCACAAGCTAGAGGGGATGCTAATCCAATCTTACTAATTGATGATAATGATGTTACTGCAGGACATGCGGCAAGTATTGGTCGTGTAAATCCTGAACAATTGTACTACTTAATGAGTCGTGGCTTACAAAAACGTTTAGCTGAAAAATTAGTAATTAGAGGTTTCCTAGCTCCTGTTTTAGATGAAATACCTTTGAAAGAAATTCGCAATGAGTTTAGTGAATTGATTGAAAGAAAGGTAAGTTATGATGAAGAAAACTAGTGATTTAAGAAAAGATTTTCCTCTTTTAGAAACTAAAATGAACGATCAGCCTTTAACTTACTTAGATAGTGCAGCTACTTCGCAAAAGCCTAAGCAAGTAATTGACGAAATTGCAGACTACTATAATAAATACAATAGCAATATTCATCGCGGTGTCTACAATTTAGCAGTCAAAACAACTGATAAATATGAAAATGTAAGACATAAAGTGGCAAAGTTTATTAATGCTTATCGCGATGAGGAAGTACTTTTTACCAAGGGAACAACTCAAAGTTTGAACTGGATAGCACAAGGTTATGTTAGATATAACTTGCATGAAGGCGATGAAATTGTTACCACCTATATGGAGCATCACAGTAATATTGTTCCATGGCAAGCAATTGCACAAGAAAAGAATCTAAAGGTAAAGTATGTAACTTTAACTGAAGAAGGTAAACTTGATTTAGATGATTTAAAGCAAAAGATTACTGATAAAACAAAGATTGTAGCAGTTACTCATGTTTCTAACGTTTTAGGAACAATTAATCCAATTAAAGAAATTGCAGCTATTGTTCATCAAAGTAATGCAATTTTAGTAGTTGATGGTGCTCAATCTGTGCCACATTTACCAGTAGATATGCAAGATTTAGAAGCAGACTTTTATGTATTTTCTGGCCATAAGATGCTAGGACCTACTGGAATTGGTGTTCTCTGGGGAAAGTATGAACTCTTAGAAAAAATGCATCCTTTAGAATATGGTGGAGAAATGATTGACAGTGTAACAACTGAAAAATCAACATTCAAAGAGATTCCTTGGAATTTTGAAGGTGGAACACAAAATATTGAAGGCGTACTAGGTCTTGGTGCTGCGATTGATTATTTAGAAGAAATCGGAATGGAAAATGTGGCTCGAAACGATGAGGACTTACAAAAGTATGCACTCGAAAAGTTAGCTAATATCAAGTCTATTGAATTTTATGGTCCTAAAGATCCTAATCAAAGATGTGGAGTAGTATCCTTTAATTTGAAAGGTATTCATCCTCATGATGTAGCAACCTTTTTGGATGCTGATGGAATTGCAGTTAGAGCTGGTCACCATTGTGCACAACCACTTATGGATTGGTTAGGTGTTAGTGCTACTTTGAGAGCAAGTTTCTATTTTTATAATACTTATGAAGAAATCGACAAATTAGTAGATTCTCTAAAGAAAGTAGAGGAATTTTTCCAAATATGAGTAATTTAAATAATTTATATCGACAAGCAATTTTAGAAGAAGCTAACCATCCACGACATAAAGGTAAGTTGGAAAATAAAAGTGTTGAAGTTGAATTGAGAAATCCGACTTGTGGGGATGTTATTACCTTAACTGCATTAATTGAGGATAATAAGATAAAAGATATTGCTTTTGATGGCTATGGTTGCACAATTTCTCAATCATCCGCAAGTATTATGACAAATGAAGTATTAAATAAAGACTTCGATACAATAAAAAACATGGTATTGTCATTTTCCGATATGATTACAAAAGAAGTAAAACCTGATAGAAAAGTTTTAGGTGAGGCAATAATTTTAGAAGGGGTTAAACAATTCCCAGCTCGAATTAAATGCGCAATGTTATCATGGAAGGCAATTTATCAACTTATTGAGAAGTATGAAGGAAAGGGTGAAAAGAATGATTAGTGAAGATATAAAAGACATTGGTGGCCAATATAAATATGGCTTTAAAGATGACATTGAACCAATTTATACAACTGGTGAAGGTCTTAGTGAAGAAGTTGTAAGAAATATTTCTAAAGCTAAAAATGAACCTGAATGGATGCTAGATATTAGATTGGCTGCTTATGAAAAGTACAAGACTTTGAAGATGGCTAATTTTGGACCAGATTTGTCAGAGTTGGACTTAGATCATATTAATTATTTTAGACGTGATACTGATACGGTAGCTAGAAAGTGGGAAGATGTACCACAAGAAATTAAAGATACATTTGATCGTTTGGGTGTACCAGAAGCTGAACGTAAATATTTAGCTGGTTCTTCTGCTCAATATGAATCAGAAGTTGTTTACCATAATATGAAAGAAGACTTTGCCAAAAAAGGTATCATATTTATGGATACAGATTCTGCAGTTCAAGAATATCCAGAATTAGTAAAGAAATATTTTGGAAAGTTAATCCCAGCAGATGATAATAAAATGGCAGCTCTTAATACAGCTGTTTGGTCTGGGGGAACATTTATTTATGTACCTAAGGGAGTAAAGGTTGAAACACCTATTCAAAGTTACTTCCGAATTAATGCCGGAAATTCAGGACAATTTGAAAGAACACTAATCATTGTCGATGAAGGTGCTAGTGTTAACTATGTAGAAGGTTGTACAGCTCCTAATTATTCACAAGATTCCTTACATGCGGCAGTTGTTGAAGTAAATGTTTTGAGGGATGCTTATTGCCGTTATACAACAATCCAAAACTGGTCCAACAACGTATATAGTTTGGAAACAAAACGTGCCAGAGCTTTGGAAAATGCTACTATGGAATGGGTAGATGGGAATCTTGGTTCCAAGGTAACTATGAAATATCCAAGTATCTATTTAGATGGCGAAGGGGCACATGGAAATATGTTATCTATTGCATTTGCGGGCAAAGGTATTGACTCTGATACTGGTGCAAGAATGATTCATAATGCTAAGAATACATATTCGTCAACTGTATCAAAATCTCTCTGTAAAGATGGAGGAATTGCTGACTATCGTGGGTATGTAAGGTTTAATAGAGATAGTGATGGTTCGTTTGCGCACGTTGAATGTGACACTATCATTATGGATGATGAGTCTTCAAGTGATACAATTCCATTTAATGAAGTATTAAATAGTAATGTATCAATGGAACATGAAGCTAAAGTTTCGAAAATTTCAGAAGATCAGCTTTACTATTTGATGAGTAGAGGTATTTCTGAAGAAAAGGCTACTGAAATGATTATTATGGGATTTGTTGAACCATTTACTAAAGAACTACCAATGGAATATGCAGTCGAATTGAATAGATTGATTGAGTATCAAATGGATGGTAGTGTAGGTTAATTATAAAAAAGCATACTTTTTAAGTATGCTTTTTTATATTATTGTGAAACGTGTATATAATTATAAATTTTGCTAAATTAGTACTAATTACTCATATGATGTATAATTTAATCGTGATAAAAGCGATTTATATAATTTAAATATATATATAAAAACGGTATTATTTTTATATTTCGTGAGGAAGTGTACAAATTGAAAGTTACGCATGTATTGAAAGTTAAGACTAATTTTTTTTGGGATAGTTTAAATGTTATAAGGGCTAGTATTTTAGGGGCCAATGATGGGATTATTTCAGTATCTGGAATCGTGTTAGGTGCTGCAGGGGCTAATCTTGATAGTAAGACCCTTTTAATCAGTGGTTTGTCTGGCATGCTAGCTGGAGCTTGTTCAATGGCTGGTGGAGAATGGATATCTGTAAGTACTCAAAGAGATATTCAAGAAAAAACAATGGAAAGACAGTTGGAAAATGAAGACTGTGAAAATTGTCCGATAAAATTGCAAAAGAACGATATCTTAATGCCATTTCATGCTGCAGCCAGTTCTTTCTGTTCATTTATAATTGGGGCAATGATTCCATTATTGACGATGATCCTAGCAAGGCCAGAACATCGCGTGGTATTTACATTAATTGCGATGATTGCCTCATTATCAATTAATGCGATAGTTTGTACACACAACTCCGAAGTTTCAACTAGCAAAACAATTTTACGAAATGTTATAACTGGATTGTTAACGACGTTAGTTACCTTTATTTTAGGGGCATCAGTATAAATACTTTTAAAGACTCTATATCTAAATTTTTTTGGATATAGGGTCTTTTTTTGTAATTTTAAGAAATTCTAAAATAAAATTAATGAAATTTATATTTTGATACATAAATCACATTTTTAAAGTTTATAAACTGTTGTCAAAAATATTGTCATATTAACATTTATAATGATTAAAATAAATGATAGCGTTTATAAGATTTTTTGAAAATAAAAAACATTGTGAACGATTTTTCATTGAATTTAATTTAACTAAGGTGTAGTATTAACAGTGTAGAAAACGTTTTCTTGAAAATCACAAAGGAGGCTTTGAGTATGGTTGAAAAGACTCAAATGCAAAACGTTGATGTAAAAGATGCTTGGGAAGGATTTAGAGGAAAAGAATGGAAAGAAGAAATTGATATTCGTGAATTTATTCAAGATAACTTCACTCCATATGATGGAGATCAATCTTTCCTTGAAGGACCAACCGAAGCTACAACGAAGTTAAACGATAAATTAATCGACTTAAAATTAAAAGAACGTGCACATGGTGGACCTCTTGAAGCTGATACAAAAGTAGTATCAACAATTACATCTCATAAACCAGGTTATTTAGACAAGTCATTAGAAAAGATTGTTGGTTTACAAACAGATAAACCTATGAAACGTGCACTTATGCCATATGGTGGTATCAGAATGGCTAAAGGTGCTTTGGAAGCTTATGGATTCAAGATTGATCCAGAAACAGACTTCGTATTTGAAAATCTATCTAAGACGCATAACCAAGGTGTATTTGATGCATACACAAGCGAAATCATGAAAGCTCGCCACAACAAGATTATCACTGGACTACCAGATGCATATGGTCGTGGCCGTTTGATTGGAGACTTCCCACGTATTGCATTATACGGTATTGATCGTTTGATCGAAGGAAAGAAGAAGGATTTGGAAAATTGCGGCGATGGTGAAATGACTAACGACGTAATCCAAATGCGTGAAGAAATTTCTGACCAAATCAAAGCCTTAAACGATATGAAGATTATGGCTGAATCCTATGGCTATGACATTTCTAAACCAGCTACAACAGCTAAAGAAGCAATTCAATGGCTATACTTTGGTTACTTAGCATCTATCAAGCAACAAAATGGTGCTGCTATGTCTATTGGTCGTATCGATTCATTCATCGATATTTACATTGAACGTGATATGAAGCGTGGTATTTTAACTGAAAAAGAAGCACAAGAATTAATTGACCAATTCACAATGAAATTGAGAATGGTATGCTTCATTCGTACACCAGCTTACAACTCACTATTCTCAGGTAACCCTATCTGGGCAACATTATCAATTGCTGGTATGGGCTTAGATGGACGTCACCATGTAACTAAGACATCATATCGTTTCTTAAATACATTGCATAATATGGGTGCCGCACCAGAACCAAATATTACATTACTTTGGTCTGATCGTTTGCCTGAATCATTTAAGCACTATGCTGCAAGTGTATCTATTGCAAGTTCTACAATTCAATACGAAAACGATGACTTAATGATGAAGACATGGGGAACAGACTACTATGGCATTGCTTGCTGTGTATCTGCACAACCAATTGCAAATGGTATGCAATTCTTCGGAGCTCGTGCAAATCTAGCTAAGGCTGTATTGTATGCTATCAATGGTGGTAAGGATGAACTTACAAAACAACAAGTAGGTCCTGCATACGAACCAATTAGCTCAGAATACATTGACTACGATGAATTCATGAAGAAATTCGATGACATGATGGAATGGATTGCTGATATTTACGTAAATGCTTTGAACACAATTCATTACATGCATGACAAGTATTACTATGAATCAGCACAAATGGCATTGAAAGATACATTGGTAGATCGTAGCTTTGCTACAGGTATCTCTGGATTGTCTGTTGCTGCTGACTCAATTTCAGCTATCAAGTACGGACATGTTAAAGTAATTCGTGACGAAGATGGTATTGCTGTTGACTTCAAGGCAGATCATGACTTCCCTCGTTATGGTAACGATGATGATCGTGTTGACGATATTGCTGCATGGCTTGTTAAGGAACTATTTACTAAGATGAGCAAGCATCATCTATATCGTGGAGCTAAGTTAACAACATCCGTTCTTACAATTACTTCAAATGTTGTTTATGGTAAGAACACAGGTACTACTCCAAATGGTCGTCAAAAGGGTGAACCATTTGCACCAGGTGCTAACCCAGCATACGGAGCAGATACAACAGGTGCTTTAGCATCACTATTATCCGTTGCTAAATTACCATACAAGTATGCTACAGATGGTATTTCTAATACATTTGCTGTAACACCAACAACATTGGGTCATGATGAAAAGATGCAAGAAGATACATTGGTAAACATGATCGGAGGCTATATGAGAAAAGATGGTCATCATTTGAATATTAATGTATTCAACAGAGATACTTTATTAGATGCTCAAGCACATCCAGAGAAGTATCCAACATTAACAATTCGTGTTTCAGGTTACTGTGTATACTTTGCTGATTTAACTAAAGAACAACAAGATGACGTTATTGCAAGAACCTTCCATGCTTCAATGTAATAATTAGAAGAGAGTAGGTGGAGAGAATGAGTGCTAATCCTTTATTGAATCCAGTTCCAACTAAAGACGGTCATGTCGTAGGATATGTACACTCTTTGGAAACTTTTGGAGCTGTTGATGGACCAGGTATACGTTTTGTCGCTTTTATGCAAGGTTGCCATATGAGGTGTAAGTTCTGTCACAATCCGGACACTTGGAAAACAAGGGTAGGTTCACAAATGACGACTGAAGAAGTTCTAAACAAGGCACTTCCTTATCGCAGCTTTTGGGGCGACAAAGGTGGAATAACTTTATCAGGTGGTGAAATTCTATTGCAAATAGATTTTGCACTAGAGTTATTCAAGATGTGCAAGGAAGAAGGTATTAGCACTTGTTTGGACACTTGTGGACAGCCATTTACAAGAAGAGAACCTTGGTTTAGTAAGTTCAATGAGTTAATGGACTATACCGACATTTTATTAGTTGATATCAAGCATATTAATTCGGACGAACATAAGAGATTAACCGGATTCCCAAATGATAATATTTTGGATATGTGCGAATATCTTTCTAGTATAGGGAAACCTGTTTGGATTCGTCATGTCCTTATCCCAGGCATCACGGATAATGATGAATACTTGAAACAATTGGGCGAGTATGTTAAGGAAAATCTTCATAATGTCGAAAAATTTGAAGTATTACCTTATCATACAATGGGCGTTCATAAGTATCAGGAAATGGGTATCAGATATCGTCTTGAAGGTGTTGAGCCTCCTACGCCAGAAAGAGTAAAAAATGCTGAAAAACTGCTAGAAGTAGATAGATATCAAGGATATAAAGATTGGTATCCAGGCATTAATACTTTGGATCAACAACCAAGCTAGCTAAATTGGCAAATATAAAATAAAAACATGGTATCGCTTAGTTTTGCTAAGTAGATACCATGTTTTTTGGTTTTAAAATGTATTTTTAGTCATATAGGGGTTCACTTTTTTGAAGATAGTTAAGCATTGCTTCAAGATTACTTTCAGCATCATTTCTACCTATATTATAGAGTTCAGTCATCTTTTTAGTATTGTGTTCAAGCCTACCAACTTTAACTGGATCATTGGGTGCTAAACAAAAAATTTTGTCGTTGTGTTCAAGTTTATTTAAAACTTCAACAGAATGGTTATACATTTCAGGACGTCTGATAGCCGTTTTAACGAATTCTGGGTATTCCTTGAAGCTATTACTGTAGAGGCGTTTTAAAGCAAAACTAGTAGGCTTTTTGCGATAATCACGTGGGCGAGTACGAACAACTATAATTTTTTGAAAACCCATTTTTTGAGCGATATCAAAAGGGATAGAGTTAGCAATACCACCATCTAGACAAAGTCCTTTAGAAGTATTATGTGGCTTTGAGATGAAAGGCATAGATGAAGAAGCTTCTAAGGCATCAATTAAATCTTGACCAGGTTGGGGATTACGTAGCGTTACAGCTTTTCCGCTTTCTAGAGAAGTAGCTACAACAATAAAATCAGTTTCAGACTTTAAATAGGCTTTATTATCGAAATTATGCCAATCTAATCCATGATCATCAAATAAGAAATCTAAGTTAATAATACTTTCATGCTTAAAAGGGCGTGCTAAGGAGATATAGTCATGATCTTTACGGTATTTAACATTTACATTATAAGTTCTTTGATATTGTTTTGAAACGAAATTAGCGCCATTTAGAGACCCTGCAGAAACTCCAATAACACAATCAAATTGAATATCATGTTCCAAAAATGTATCTAGAACGCCAGAAGTATAGAGGCCACGCATTGCACCACCTTCTAAAACTAGAGCTGCATTGTAATACATGTAACCATTCCTTTCGAAAAATAACTAGAATTAATATAAACCTAAAAAGTAGAGATAGCAAGAATACAAAGGAATAATAAGAGAATTTAAATATTTAATTAGTCAAAAACAATGCAACTGTAAAATATTTAACAAAAAAACAACCTCTATCATCAAAATAGAGGCTGTTGACAGATAAATCTTTAATCAATTAAGAATACTTAAGTATATCCAAGATAAGTATTAAAATAACAACTTAATTTAATGCTTATAATCACTTATTCGACGGTTTTCATATATGATAATGCGTCGATACCCTTTAATGGTAAATAACTAGAACTAATATTTGATTCATCAATATTAAGAACGTAGTCTTCTTGAATGTTTGTAACTAAGTGAGACAAATTGTTAATTTGTTCAGATTCAAAGCGGTTAAAGGATAAATTACGCTTTTTCTTCATAGCATCTTCTAATGCACGGGAAATTGAAATATTTAAGTAATGTCCAGTTTCACTGTTAGAAATACGCCATTCAATCTTATTTTCGTCATTGTTTAACTTGCTAATAATAATTTTATTCATATATAATTACCACCTTAATAAATGTAAATGCTTTCCTTAACTTACAAGTATAACTCTACTCTCATTTACGAATAAAAGCAAGGGTAAAATTAAAAATATAAGTAAATAATTGTTTTTGCTTATTTAAAAAGTTGAATATCAATATAATATAAGGATTGGTATGTTAATATAATTGTTTTGATGAAGAATTATTGAATGGAATCAGTTGTTATAGCCAAATTAAAAGTATGCAAATTTGTTTTTTTATAAATAGCAGATTGTAGATAGATTATTAAAGTCAAACTTAGGAAATCAATTTTTGATAAAATAAAAAGTTATTTTAACTTTCTGAAAAAATATGATTTTACTTATTTAAACTCAAAAATGATCAAATACTGTCAAATAAGGAAAAGATAGGATTTAACAGTATATAGTAAATTCAAAAAATAGTAATTAATAACTATTGACTCAGAACTTAATCAGAACTCAAAATTCTCAGAATTTAACAAAAAACAACAATTAATTAGATAAAAAAACATAGGAACCTTTCAATTCGGTAAAGCCTAGCAGTAGCTAGGTTATTTTTTTGCAATAAAAAAGCCCTAGACGGCTCTAGGACTTACTTATTTATCAAATTTTGTAGATAGCATAGATAAATCTATACCAGTAGTATTATCTGCTTTTTCATTCAATAACGCTTCACGTTCAGCTTGTAGATCAGCTAATTTTTGATTCACATCATCAAGCTTTTGTTGATGTGCAGTATCAGCAACTTTCTCTTCATTGAAGTTGGATATTACTTGTGAGGCTTTCTCTGAATATGCAGAGGTGCTAGCAGCTTTCTTAATCAAAGCTTCTGTAAAATCACCATCACCAACTAATTCAAGCGCTAGCTTAATCAAATTTCTAATTGAAACACTTTTATTATCTTGCGCATCCATCCATTCACGATATATACCATCAACAGTGATAGTGTATGATTTGGTTGAAGGATCCTTTGTTGGTCTAGCCATAAATTATCACTTCCTAATCTTATTTAAGTACATTTAAGACTAATTCTAGTCCTTTCTCATTTAAAATTTGTGCATAAGACTTATCAATCCAAATTACAGGTACGTCAATACCTCCAGAGAAGTCTTTCATTTTCTGAGCCAATTTTTGACGAAGTTCAGTCTGTTCTAACATAGGAATTGATCCTCCGCCATAAACATATAGAACTTCAACATTTGCTCCAGCTTTTCTCATAGTTTTACTTGCGGCTTCAACAATCTTATCTGCAAAGGGTGCTAATTGTTCAAACACAGTCTGACGTACCTTATTTTGCATTCTCTTAGCTAAAGGGGATACGTCTTGGGATAAGTAATCCTGTAACTGTGAACGGGCCTCAAAATTCATATTTTGCGTTTGTAAGACGTCAATTGCATCTTGTAGAGCATTTCCATAACCAGTAGGTAAGCTAGTTGATGAGACAGCATTAGCTTTACCATCTTTAATAACAACTAGGTCTGTTGTTCCTTCGCCAATATCTATACCTAATAAGTTTTTGATTTTGACTAAATCAGTTACTTCAATCTCTGTAGCTAATTCGGGATAATTTTTAGCAAAATCTTTCTTAATTAATCCCTTTAGTTTGATATCACTGTTTTGAATATAAAGTTGTGCTACTTCGCCTTCTAGAGCAACATAAACTTTATTAAAGGTTAGAGATACAGTGATAGGATCTTTTAGATTATGGAAGACTACAGTATGCTTGCTATTAACGTATTTGTTAATATAACTATCAACAATACCATTCTTTTTACCCTCAGATACAGGTAGAGCAGTAGTCATATTAACTTCAGCATTAAGTTGTTCAGATAAATCTTCACCATTTTCAACAGCTAAAGCAACACGTTGAGCTGCAATCATACCTAAAGTTAGAATGATAGATAAATCATTATCTGATTTGCCTGTAAAATCATTAACGTCAAAAGCTCTCATAGGTAATGAGCTTTTGACAGCAGCAGTTCCCAGTAAGAAACGGCCTTGAGTTTTAACAGCTGAACTAGAAACAGTTATATCCATGTGATTAATCATATCAGATAGATAACTTAATTTTTCCTTCTCTGAATCAAACTCAACAGGCTTTGCTATATCTTGTTCACGTTGTAGTGCTAGCACTGAAGGGAAATGGATTTTAGTATCATTAACCTTAGCTTTTACACTACCGTAACCTAAATCATTTGCGACATTCATCTTTACAACATTATTTTTTGACATAGAAATTACCTCTTTCTATATCAATATCAATCCACCTTTAATTATACATAAAATAAATTTAAAATCAATAATAAATGTTTGTTAAATGTATATAACTGTTTTTAAATGTTTATGATTGATTTTGCAATTAATAATTTGATGTCATAAAATGCATTATAATATTATTTAATGTTTTCAAACATATTAATATGGTTTTTAAATTATAAATACAATGCTAGAAAATTTAGATTGATTTTGCTATAATCTAGATAGACATAGAAGTTATTCTAAAGTGCTGGACAATGTTCAGTACTTTTTCTAATTAAGCTTTTATTATGATTTAAAAAATTTAATGGATTGTTCACGAAATAGGGTGGTGTATTTTTAATTGAATAATGAAGAGAATATGCTTATCGATATCGTGAAAATTATTAATTATATTGGTGATTTACACAAAGGATTTTCTGAAGAATTCTTTTCAAACCATGATTCTTTTAATCTTAAAAGGACAACTGTAGCAAAAGTGATTAAAGATGAATCAACGTATGACGTAGATTTTATTAATCTTGTAGACAGTTATATTGAAGAAATTACAATGTTTCAATTGACCCATGATTTTGAAATAAATAATGATAAAATTGATCCTAGATTTAGAGGTAAGACTAGGGAATCTGCTTTAAATAAATTATATTATTATAGCGTTAGACCTGTAGGAGCCGATTTTCCTTTACAAAAATGTTTGAATGATTTATTAGGTTTTAGAATAATTATCGATAATATTTTTGATTATAATGATCTATTAACGGATATAAAGAAGTCACCTTATTTAAAGACTAAGATTTCAAGAAGTTACGTTCGTAGAGATATAGATGAAGATAGGGATATAAAGTATATCGGCATTCATATTTATTTTAAAAGTGAAAATAATAAATTTTTTCCGTGGGAACTACAAATTTGGCAAAAAGATGATGCAATACTAAATGAAAAGTTCCATAGAAAACACAAACAAAAAAGAAGATATATTAATTGGGCAGAAGAATACAAAGATAATCGGCATGAGGAGGAATGATAAAATGATACAACATATTATTGCAATTAGTACATCGTATGTTCTTGGAACAAGAATAGCCTGGCACTATGCAGACAATAAAATTTCTCCTAGTGTATTAGAAGAATTATCTAAAAAAACAAAGTCTATATTAGGTAGTCCTGAATACTCAATTCACAAATTAAATACTGATTCTAAGAGTTGGAGTAGTGTTATTGAAAAAGATAGTTTCTTTAAGGATCTTACAGTTTTTGAAAGCATAGATGATTTTTTAAATGCAATTAATTCTGATAAGCAAGTGACTGCTTTAGATATTGCTAAATTATTATTATCAATTCAGCCAATGACACATTTGAAATTGCAAAAAATGATATATTTGGCTTATGCTGATTACTTATCTTTAACAAAGAAAAGGCTATTTGAAGATGAAATTTTAGCATTTAAATATGGGCCAGTTGTTAGAGAAGTTTACGACTACTATAAAGCTAATGGTAGTCAAACTATTGAAGGACAAATTGATGATAGAAAATATATACATTTAAACGATATTACGATACCGATGACTTTAGCGAAGATACTACAGTCTGATGACAAGAAAGATATTTTAAATTCAGTTAAGGAAACATTTGCAAGGTATGGTTCTAAAACAGCATATGAATTAGTTGATATTACTCATAGAGAGGGGAGTCCTTGGGATAGGGCAGAGAAACTTGGGAGAAATACAAGAATAACAGATGATTTAATATTAAAGTATCATAGCGTAGAATTAGTCATGTAAAGGTTGCTATTAGAGCCAAGAAAAATTTCTTGGCTCTTTTTGTATACGAATTTTCGAGCAAAAGAAAAAACCGTCGGTAACTTTGGAGAGTCCGATGGTTTTGGTTAACTACTAAAAACTATGTCTTGCCACCGTCTTAAGCGGTCGCTACTAGAGTCAGGAATTGCAGTTCCTGGCTCTTTTCATATACATTATAACATAAAAATAGTTTACAAAAACAGTTATTCATTTTAAATTGTAGTATAGACAGAAATTTTAGTGAGGAGGGATAGCATGTCGAGAGATAATACAGCTTTAGCAAAATTCATTACATCATTAGGTAGTTTAAATAGTTATGGAAGTACAGTTTTGCAGACAAAAAAAGCTCTAGATACTAATTCAACTAAACCTTTAAGACAAGACAATGATGATGTGGCAATCTATACAGATGCACTAAATGGAATTAAAGCAATTCAAAAAATTGGCTTTACAGTAGATGGAATAATAGCAATCAACAAGGAATTTAAAAGTGATTCAGAAGAAGAACCCAATATGCCAGGGCATTTAAGGAATGCTTATTACAATGAAGATGATAGAATAGCAATTATCGTTGATCAAAATACTCAACAAGCATACTATCCACCAGAAGTAATATCCAGAATGGACTTAGAAAATATCGTTAATGAATTTAATAGCTCAGAGAAAACGGAAGAAGACGCTTGGAAAGTTTTTGCTAAATTGAGTAAGCTACAACCTTTTCAAGATGGAAATAAGCGAACAGCTTTAATTGCTGCTAATGCTGCGCTTAATACATGGGAAAAAGAAAATTATTTGGTGTTACCTTTTAATGATTTAGATAGAGTGGAATTTACTATTAATTTAATGAGATATTACATTGCAGCTGATTCTGAAGAAGAGAATAAGGCATTTAAAAAGATGATAAGTACATTACCAACTCAAAGAGAAGTATTATTGCACAAGCCAATTTCTGATGATTTGGATGAGTTAGATAATGTAAAAACTACTGTCATTAAGTCAATGTTTCGTAAGCATAAAGATAGATAATTGTTTTAGATCATTCAAAAAAGAGCTACAAACGCTAAATACAATCAACGTTTGTAGCTCTCTTCGGTACTAATTAATTATAAGTTAAAAGCCACAAGGACTATTCATTTTCCTAGACTTCGATTTTAGCATAAATCGGATATAAAATCTATTAAATAAAGTACTTTAATATTGATCGAAAGTAGCTAATTTATAAAACTAAACAAAACTATAATTTTTTTTGTTCTATATTTGATTATAAATATCGTGTTAAATGCTAGTAATAAATAGATCTAATATAAAACGGTTTTAAATGTTATTGAATGCTATAAACCTTAATATATGTTTTATAACTTTCAAAATAACTACATTCAATTTTATTGTTGCTTTTATAAATGTTTTAAAATGTAATAAAACATTTATAAAGATTTTAAACGCTATAAATTTATAAAGATAATTTGTATAAATATTATTAAAACTGTTTTTAAACATTATTAAACTTATTATTTCATTTTATGATTTTTACTCTTAATTATTAATTTATATCACTATTTTAGAATAGATATTAGATTTACTTTTTAAAATTAAATAAAAAGTTAAACGTAGTACAAATTTGTACTACGTTTATTTTTTTAACTATTAACAATTAAAATCTTACATTTGATCAATTATTTTGAAGAAGTCAATAAAAATAGCAATTTTTTTATTTTAGATATCTGAATAATAAAAAAATATCCTAAATAATATTTATAAAATATAACTTCTATAAATTTAAAATATAACAGAAAAACTTGCAGCTGTCATCAGCTATGTAAAAATTAAATTGTAGGAAGGGAGGAATGTATTTTGTGGCGAAACTTTGTGCTTCATTTTATTTAAGTTAGATTTGTTATATCAGAAAGGAGGAGATTAAAAAACGCCCTACAAATGTAGAACGTTATAGAATTAATTATTTGTATTTTTTTCTTGGGAGCCATATAGGAGATCTGAATATTCTTTAACTTTAGCTTTATTTGAACTATTAAGTTTATAGTAACTTTTTATTTCTAAATCAGTATGTGTAGAATTTTTAAGAAAATTTATATAGTCGAAAACTAATTTTTTATTTTCTGCAGAAAGTTGGGTTATATTCCTAATTAATGTAATGTTACTTTTATCTTGGAAGAATATATCGTCTTCATAAAGTGATTCAGGTGGAATGCCTAGATATTTACATATTTTTAAAATATTATCAACACTAGTATTTCCAATGCCTCTCTTTAATATAGACACTAGGGTAGTATAAGGCATACCAATGTTTTTTGTAAATGCTCTAAGACTACCATATCTATCTTCAATAATTGTACGTAAAAATTCTTCTCTACTCATATTATCCTCCTAAGATTGATATTTTAATAAGTTATATTATACAAGGTATATACGCACTTTTGTAAAAAAAGGGAGAAAAAAATTATACTCTAGACTTTTAATTGTTGAAAATATACGAAAATGAGTATAATATAATTAATATAAAACTCAATTTAGTGCAATTAATATATTGTGTTACTCAAATTCGTTATAAGGAGTGGAAAATAATGTTAGTAAATTTAATTAATGAAAAGAAAAATAAAAAGATAACATCTAAACAAATTGCTAATCTATTGAACACTAGAGAAGCAACGATATCTGATAAATTAAATGGCAAATCACGTTTTTCATTTGATGAAGCTATAACAATACAAAAAGTTTTTTTCCCAGAATATAAACTAGAATATCTTTTTAAACATGATGAATAGTTAAATTATATGATGGAGTGCAAGTGCTAAGTAAGGGTTCGAGTCCCTTAACTCTAATTACAGCTTAATAATTGTTAAAAAAGTAATCTGTTTTACAATTCTTAGTTTGAGATGAAGGTGTCTATTTTACTAATAGGTGGTGATTTAAATGGATAAAAGGAAAAGAATTACAATAACTTTTCCCTGAAAATATGTATAAAAAGTTAAAAAGAAAACCAAAAGAATAGGTATTTCAATCATTACGCATATTCTTTTGGCTTTGTAAAAAAAGTATTGTATCGTGCAATTCTTCAAGATCATAAATTATATATTAATAAAAGTTGGTGAGTAAGATGAGAAAAAGAATGACACTTCGTTTATCAGATAACATACATAGTGAAATAAAAAAAGAAGCTAAAAAATTAGATATCTCAACAAGGGATTTAATAATTCTTATCCTTCAGAACTATGTCTGTCAAGGTACTCACGAATTGCTACAAGAATTTCCTTAGAAACGGGACGAAAATTGTTATCAGCTACTTCTTTTAATTCATCAAACAATTCTTCAGGCATACGCAAAGTAAATCTTTTAATATTATCAGACATGATTCAACCTCCTTGATGTCATTATACACTAAAAAGGTGTCGTTTTTTCTTATTGACACCTAATAGACACCAATATATAATAAAGGTGTCGAGGAGGTGTCTAGAATGACTGGATTTACTTTAAGATTATCTACGGAACTTGATGATAGTTTAACAAAGATAGCTGAAAAAGATGGAATTACTAAAACTGAGGTTATCAGAAAAGCATTAAGAGAACATATAGAAAAACAAAAAAACAAGTAGAGTGCAGGTGCTAAGTAAGGATTCGAGTCCCTTAACTCTAATAGCAGCTTTGACATAGCTGCAAAAATAAAAAACATATCAATATCAATCCAAACAAAACATACTAATTAGTTCCTGTTATGGCAACGCTTAAGCGTGGGAGTTCGATTCTTCCGACAGGAATTACAACTCTATTTGATGAGTTGTAAAAACTAACCCCCATAGGCTACCTCATGGAATAAATTATTGCTTACTCAAACTTATTACTAACTGTTATTAATCGCATCGAGGTAGCCATTACGAGAATGTGTCTTTAGGGCTAGAGTTCAATCTCAGCATTCTCATAGGCTTTACCGAAGCCTATTATTTATCTATTTTTTATTTAATTTAGTTGTTGTGGCTAAAGCATGATCCTGGATGCTTTATAGAAGGTTCGATTCCTTCTTAGCCGTTAATTAAGAAAAGGAAGTGCTAAAAAATATGCAAAAAGAAAATAAAATTCCAAAAAGATTTATTCCTATAGATGTAGATTTATTTAACAATCCTAAATATCATACTTTGAGTAATGGTGCAAAGCTAGTTTATTCAGTGTATTCTTCTAGATTTAGAATCTCTTTCTATCATTATCTAGAAGAAGATTACACCTACTACGATGCAGAGAAAGGGCTATTTATATATTTTGCTAATGAAGATCTAGCTAGAATTCTGAATGTTTCAACACGTAGTATTACGAATTATAAAAGAGAGTTATTAGAATTTGGACTAATTGAAGTTCAAGATACTAAGAATAACGGACACAGAATATATGTAAAAGACGTTGAACCAACACCAATAGATCTTGACAAAGAAGAACTAGCAATGCCTTACTTTGCAATTGACGAAGAAGAAAGTTCTAGCAAAGAAACGGAAAATGATTCCGTGGTGATGGAAAATTTTTCGAACGTTAAAGCGAAAAAAATTCTATTAAGTAACGAGAAACTAAAAATTAAAGATATTACATATGATTCAGGTACGGGATATATTCCTAATAATTCAACTCAACCTCAAACTAACTCTTATCTAAAAGATCTATCTGTTGAATCTATTGGAAACAGGATTAAGAATCAAATATCTACTCCTGTTTTCGCAAAAATTAAAATGTTAGCTCAAAATTCCTACGAGAAAATAAAATTCTATGCTGACACTATTTTTAAAGCTAAAAGTCAAGTAATGAGTCGATTATTGAACAACCCTAAGTGGCTTTATCGCCAAGAATTTCAAGAAGCTACACGCTTTGAGAGTAATATTTTCCTTGCTGATGGATTAGAAAAATCGTTATTGAAATTAGCTGAGATTATGTATAAATCTGATAATGAAATCCGTTCTGAAGAGCGTTTGTCCTACGTTTACTTAAGAAATGGTCTAGCAAATTCGACCAAGAAATATTTACTTGATAATTTTGACTTTTCTGATGATGAAAGATATCAGATAACGCAGGCTTTAGCATTTTAGGGAGGTGGATTTTATGTCAAAAAAGGATGTATATGCATACACTCCGACTGTAAATATTGAGAAATATGAGAAATTAGATTCTGAAGAAAGAAAAGATTATTTGTCTTTGGACAAAAGAATGCACAGAATAACTGAAGGCTTTGCTTACGATGTGGGGAAAGTTTTAAAGGACGCTCAGGAGAAGTTTAGAAATCAAGGACGAAAAGACATCTTTTCATTCACAGATTGGCTTAAATCGTGGGGGTTTGCTAAGAGTAGAGCATATCAGTTAATCAATTTTACGGAATATGTTGATAAATTGCAGAATAACACCGAACTAGATGGTCAGAGCATGGTTGAAACGTTCAACTCCTTACCGAAGATGATGCAGTATAGCATTGTCAAAGATAGGGATCCTGATCATCAAAATCAAGTTGAAAAATTACTGTCTGAGAAAGTGACAGAAACTGAGCAATATAAGAAAGTCTTACAAGACTTCTATAACGCTAAAGATGCATTAGACGTATCACAAGCTAAACAAAAAGAACTAGAAGCTGCAAATCGTGAACTTCAAATAAAAAATATCGCAGTTCAAGAAGAGAATGCAAAAACTCAATCAAAATTGATTGAGAGTCAGCAGAAAATTCATAAATTACAAACAGAAAATTATAAACTACAAAACCAACCTGTAGAACAAATCCAAGTTCCACCTGCTGATTACGGAGAAATAAAGCGCTTAAATAAAAAACTGATCCAAGATTTAGAAAAATCTGAAGAGAAAGAAAAATATCTGCGAGAAAAGTTAGAGCAAAGTCAAAGTGAATCTGATAAGGATTTAAGTCATTTAGAAGTTGAGCTTAAAAAGGTTAAACAGGAGAAATTGGAGTTAGAGAAACTTTTACAAGGTGATCAAGTTAAACAAAATCTGGAGGACTTTAAAAAAGCAACAGTAATAGTTACAGAGATAAAAAGGTCTTTGGTGGAAGTTGGAAAAAAATTACGAAAAGATGAGATTAAAGCTTTGACAGCAAAGGACTTAGAGAGCTTGGATTTTGGCGAAATCGTTGTACAAGTCAGTGATCTAATTGACTGTTTAAATGAAATTCAGGAGACAAGAAGAACGATAGAAGGAGAGTATTCAGAGATATAGGGGGATTGAAATATGATTGTCAGTGGTTACTTTCTGATGCAGACAGGGTGTGATGTGATTCAACGGTTCTGGAAAGTGCCGAGTAAATTTGAGACATTGATAAGTAAGACTAACTTGAGTGAAAAGACTCTGTTGGTAATGGCACCTGACATGGAAGGGTATGTACATGTAGCAATTCTGGCCAATAAGAATATCAGACCTAATTCCTTAAAGCAAAATGCTTTAGTTTTAGGAAATATTCTAAATATTATTCCTACAAAAGAACATACACCTTTGGTTCTGACAGATTATTTACTTGAATTACCGTTTGAAGTTATTAATCAAGGAATTGAAACCTTAATTCAACTACATTCTTCGGAGGACGATGGCAATGATGAAAGAAAAGTGGAAGTTAATAGAGGAAGCCAAACAAAAATCTGAGATTTTAGATGCAACAATTCATGGTACTTGGTTTGAAGAAGTAGAAGAAAGCCGTAGTGAACACAATAGGAGAAAAAGAAAAGTGATAGTTTTCTACAAAGTATTTGGTATTACTACATTTATTCTGATTTTACTATTGGTAATTTATAACATACAAGTGGGATAGGGGATTGTGATCATGAGTGAAGAAGAAAAGAATAGATACAGAAATAGAAAAATAGTAACCGTAATTGTAATGGGAATATTAGTGCTAATATTTGGATTTATTGGACTATTGCAACTAAATTCTTTAAAAAGAACTCCAACAAGCGAAAGAAAAGAAGCTATTAATTCTAATATTCCAACGATAGTTATGTTTTATTCAAAAACTTGCCCAGACTGTAAGAAAGTTATTGGAACAGTTAAACTTGCAAGATTTAAAAGCTATGGTAATCCTACCAGGCAAGATTATGGAGTAGCTTTTGTTGAGGTGAATACACCTGATGATAAAGACTTGGTTAATCAATATCATATAACAAAAACTCCAACATTTATGATCTTTAAAAATGGTCAACCACAAGCAATTGGAAGTGCAAATGGATTTGATGTATTCCAATACGCAGGAACAGATAAGGAGCAAATAAAGAGTTTATATACCAACCTTGTTTTGAAGCAAGGAGGGGATAGTCAATGATTGATGAGATAATCCAAAAGTTCAGATCATTTAGGAGTAAATGGCAAGAATTTCTAAAAAAACATCATGAATGGTATATGGATCATGCACGTCAACGTAAATTAATTATCTTTGGTGTGTTAGTCACATCAATGATTGGATTACTAATTGGTACAAGATTTGTACCATCAAAAAGTAGATTTCAAGATACACCAATTGGAACAGGTTTATCTTTTGGTAAAAATAACAACGCAACAATTTCGATGGATTCTAGAAAATATAATGCTAATCAGAAATTTATGGTAATTAAATTTACAGTTAAATCAGATGGCAGTCACCCAATTGATCCTAAATATGTAAGCTTTAAAGCAGTAACTTTAGAAGGACAAGATACTAAATACCAAGTTTTACCATTAGCAAATAGCCAATATATTTTACTTTTATCAAATCTTTCAAAAGGATATAAAGCAATCCAAATAAAGGCAATTAATCATCAACCTAGTGTAGATAATTCCACAATGGATACTGAAGCTGCATTAGATGTAACAGATAGTAGTTCTAGTTCTTCTTCTGAAATCACAAAGAATGATCCTGTTACAAAAGATGGAGTAAATTTTGTTATCAATGAAGACAATAAATTTATTGATAATAAGCTAGTCAAATTATCACAAAAAGATTATGCAGTTCAATCTTTGACTCAATCAATTAAGATCTTAAATAAGAGAATTGATAAGCAATATGCAAATATTGAATCATTCCAAAAACAAATTGTCGCTGATAAAAATGCAATTCAAGCTGCAGAAAAAGATAGACAGTATCAAGTGGATCAATCTGATACAGATAATCAAATAGCATCTGCTAAAGCGGACATTAAATTTCAGGAAAGTTCTATTAAACAATCTAGAAAGTTAATTAATACGTTGAATGATCAAATAGATCTTTACCGTAAACAAATTATGGATGTGGAATCAGGAAAATATAAGTTCAAAAAGCCAGTTAGTGCAGATAGTTTAAGATGATATCGGAGTGTAAAAATAGTCTAAGTGAGGAGCATAGGGATGGCAAATAAATCAAAAATAGTACCAAATGTGTATAAGAAAGCTTTTGAATCTGTAGCATTAAAAGGACAATCTCTAGCTATTAGCTGTGTTGAAGGCGAAATTAGTTATGAAGATGCTTTTATTGAATTGATTGACGACTTAACATCTGTTGAGATGGCCATTGAAACTGTAAAGAAAGAAGAGGAATCTTATGGATAGACTATATCTTTTTATGAACAAAAAAGTGATAGAAGAAAATAAACAATTAGCTGAAGAAAATTATAAATTGAAAAGACTGATCAGATCATATAGACAAGTAATTGCTGATTTACAAGCAGAAAATATGTCATTAGAAAAAGAGTTATTTGAGGAAGAATTTGAAGATGATGGAACTGAAATTCCTGCAGATCTATGGGAAAAGCTATAAAAATTTGTTAAAGCGTTAAAAAGCGTGCGATTGCGTTAAAAAGCATTAAAATTAAGATTTTTCACACGCTTTTTAGATCAAAAAATTAATTAATCAAGTTTTGAAAAAAGCAATGGCTAGAAAAAGAAAATATGTATATGAACTAAAAAGATTAGAGGTGGAAGAAATGGAAAAAGAAGGCAAAAATGTTTTTATTTCAGGAAGTTTGGATAATGAAGATGAAAAAGCATATAAAATAGCTAAGGCAATTTGTAGAAGGTTAATAGACAATGGCTTCAATATAGTAACAGGGTTTGGAAAGGGTATAGGCTATTATGTTGCTGGAGCAAGCATACAAAAGTTGGAAAGTATTAATGAAAACATAGAAGATCGATTAATAATGCGTCCATTTGCCGATGATATGAGTTCAGAAGAAATAAAGCAATACAGAAATAAATTAATAGCTAATACAAAATTTACAATCGTTATGTATGGACAAGCCGTTGACAATAACGGTAATAAAGTTGCAGCTAATGGTGTATTAGAAGAAGTAAGAGTATCAGAGGAACAAAGTAATTATATAATTCCTATTGGGAGTACAGGATACGCTGCAGAAAAAGTTGCTTTAGATATTAAGAATAATATTACAAGTTATCCTTATTTAGAGAATTATATTGACAATTTATGTGTTGAAAGTGATCCTAATGCAATTGCAAAACTAGTTCTACATATTATTACAGATATTAGAAATAATGTTGTTAACCAGTCGACCGAACCACCGACTAAAGTAGGTGACTTATAGAAATACAAGCTGGTTGGTAAGTACTTTGCTATGATTAAGATTTAAAAAATACTAACAAGCAGACCTTGTATCCACGATATTTTGAGTTGGTCTTACGCTTTGAGAACGTAGCAAGGTATTGCAAAGTTAAGCTGTTCTTTGCATCAATAAACATAAAGATTAAACACTTTTTAAGTCACGTCATAAAAACAGCACAACAGAATCTCCTTTAAGTTTAGTTGTTGTAGTTAGCCCTATATCCACAAGATCTGAGTGGTCACTTGCTTTTGAGAACAAGATAGGGTGTAGGCGAGATATAAGATCGAGCTTTTATATTTTGCCTAGAAGATTTTGGGTGACAATTTCACCCTTCACACTTTCTTTTAAATACTACTACAGGTTGCAAGAAAAAATAATATGGAGGGACGTGGGCTACCTTCATTGCATATAATATTATTTTTTGTCTATACCTTGCAGCTAGTCCTACATCCACAAGATTTGAGTGGTCGCTTACTTTGAGGGTAAGGTAAGGACATTAACATTATCAATAATCTACTAAGGGAAGTGATTGATATGATTCATGCAGTATTATATACAAAACCAAAATGTGTTCAATGCAAAATGACTAGAAGAAAGATGACAGCTTTAAATTTTCCATATGTCGATAATTACTATGGTGATTGTCATGAAGATAATTCGATTGATGTTGAAAGTTCAGACGAAAAGAAGCGTAACTGGTCGATTGAGAAAATTGAAAAGCTCAAACAAAAATATCATATAAAGAGTTTACCATTCATAAAAATTGTTAATGATAATAATAAAGTTTTAGATTCATGGGTAGGATTTCGCCCAGATAAAATTTCTGAATGGTGTTTAAAAATAAAATGACATTTAAAAATAAGTGTGTAGTATTTACAGGTTCTCTTCAAAGTATGTTGAGAAAAAATGCAATAGAAAAAGTAAATGCTGCTGGAGGCATTGTTAAAAATTACGTTTCAAGAGAAACAGATTATTTAGTAATTGCTCCTAGACAGTTAGATATGTTTGAAGAGGAACGTAAAAGTAAAAAACAAATAGCTGCAGAAAAAATTAATATGAATGGCGGAGAAATAAAAATAATTTCAGAAGAAAAGTTTCTAAGCATGTTGAAATAATCTAATAGATAAAGATAAACGATAAATGAATTTCTCAACAAAGAGAGATTAAAAAATTAGGCCGTCACAAATGTGATGGTTATTTTTTATAGCATTTTAAAATTGTTTAACAAATGTTTTACGTAAAATAAGCGTAAAACAAAGTGTAAATTGGTTGTAAAACAAGTGTTAAATAGCTGTGTAACAAGCGAGAAAATTTGGTCATTGAGAGAATGCCGACACTGTCGGCTCATCCGCCTACGGATGACCATTCTCACTTATGCTCTTTAGCTTAGTTGTACAGAATGCAGAGCTTCGTTTTACAACTTAGCTAAATGATTTTGTAGTTTTGCTTCTTTCGTTTCGTTTTTCAAAAAAAGAAATAAAAGAAGTCGCCTTTGATTTTGAAAAGGCGAAAGTGATGGCGAAACTTCTCTAGTAAAAAATAAAATTTTATTGTGAGATTGTGGAGGTGGACATAATGGAAAGTAAAAATATTCATATAAGGGTTACAAATGAGATTCATAAAAAACTAGTAATAGAATCTTCAAGATACAATGAAACAATTAAAGGAACTGTTGAGAGAATTTTAGAAGAGTATTTCAATAAAAAAGATTGGGATAAAGCAACTCCTGAAGTAATAAATGTTTTAACTCGATTAATTGAACATGAGAATAACAATACTCATATTTTAAAAGATGCTTTGGAAGTTTTAGTAGAAAATAATCAATTGAGTAAAGAGAATCAGCAGAAACTAGATATCTTGATTGAAGATAATAATAATATTTTAGGATACGATGATATTTTAGATAAGTTAAATGATAGTGAAAATTTGTAAGGAGATTTTATCATGGGTAAAAAATTTACAGGATTTAGAATGAATGAACAAGTAGAAACACAACTTAATGTTTTAGAGTTGATGATTAAAGATAAACCAGAAAGATTTCTGCATGCTCCTGAAAACAGAAGTGCATTAATTAATTTAATGCTAGGTGACTATGCTAACTTTCTGATTACTAATTTTAAAAAAGGAAAAAGTTACGATGCATTAAAAAAGCAATTAACTGATTTGAATACTAGAAAACCAATCAGTAAGAATGAAAGATTAATTCAGGCTAACTTTGATAAATTAAGTGCAATATTGTATCTATTAATATCAACTAACCAATCTCTACAAAGACTTGATATGAATAATTGGAGAAATATTCAATCAATGTACAAGCAGGGTACAGTGGAGCATGAGATTTACAACAAATTAAAAGATATGGTCGAAGAAGATAAAATCAGAGCGGTTAAAAATGCTAAGCAAGCTGGAAGGAGGATAAAAGAATGAGAGTTAGAAATAGTTCAGAGTTTTATAGTTTATTACATGCACTAGAAAATTTAGATCCTGAATGGTTTGTTCATGTTGGAGAAGAAAGCAGACCTAACATTTATTTAGATGATGGCGATTATAAAATTCCTGTTGAAAAAATTTTATTGGAGAGACAATTATTAGCAAAGCTCAGAAATATTTTAGGCATGAATTCTAGAAGTTGGCGAACCGCAGAGAAGAAAGATGAAATTAGATTATACGTCACTTTCTATCGTCAATTTGGTTTGACCTATGCACAAGTTGCCGATATTTTAAAAATCCCTGCAAGCACATTACGACATGATTTCCCAGAATTAAAATATAACGAAACCATTAGTAAAGATTTCAAACTATCAACCGATATTTTTGGAAATCAATTAAAAGCTAACGAGATTTGATGAGGAAAAATACAAATGACAGAAACACCAGATATAATTTATACTCAACAATTTGTAGCAGCAAATGTTCAATATTTAGATTATAGTGAGCGTGAAGAAGCTGTTGATCTTTTAAACGATTTTAATTTAGAAACTGGAGAGTCTAATATTCAACATGACAGTGATGAGAATTTAGCAGGATACTTAGGTTATACAGATAGAAAGGCTGCAACAAAATTAGAAGATGGTCTAACAAATGTATACCCAACCTTTACGCAAGATTCTTTAAATTTAACAAAAAAACAACATCACGAACTAGCTGATAAAATTAGAGAAGCACAAAAAAATAAATCCATGTTGTGGCAAGGTGTTGTATCATTTAATCCAGATTTTTTAGAGAGGGCAAAGCTATACGATCCTGAAACTGGAGTAGTAAATCAACGAGCAATTAAAAGAGCAGTTCAAAAAGCAATTCCTGAGATGCTAAAACAAGAAGAGCTAAATGTTCCAGAAACATTTTGGTGGGCAGACGTTCATTTGAATACAAATCACGTCCATGTTCATATAGGCATTTCTCAAACCAAAAATACTAGAGCATTAAAATTTGGAGAACCTAAAGGAACATTTCAAACAAAGTCATTGAAGAAAATTAAAAGTATAGTTCACAGAGAAGTTGAGGATAAGGTTAGTCGAAAACAAGATATCAACTTAGAAAAGAAAATAGATGAACTAAAAAAAGATGTTGTTGATCAGTTGAAAGAAAACTTACAACAACAGCAGCAACAAAAAATACTAGAACAAATTTGGTATGCTTTACCTAATTATAAAGATAAAAGACGCTGGAGAGCTAGTAATAATAGTTATGATTTTAGAGAAGCAAAGTTACTAGCTGGTAAGTTAGTTGATGATCTTTTAAAAACAGATTTAAATCAAGATTATGAAAAATATCTCTTAGCAATCAAGCAAAAGGATTCTGATAATAGAGAAAAGTATGGCCAAAATATTTCAGATTCTATTCCTAAAAAGCAAAAGGATTTGCATGATTATCTAATGAATAGAGTATTTGATGAACTCAAAAAAGTAGATGCTGTCTCTACTAAAAATAATTTTAGTGAACGTGTTAAATGGTTAGGCATTGAAGGAAACAATGAATTAATAGAAGTGCTATCTAAGCAGTTAAAAAATACAAAATCAGATATTACAGCCAAAAAATTAAAAAAAGAAATTGGAATTAGAAAATATTATGTAGGTATCCTGATAAAGGAAAACAAGAATGAAAATTATTTGGATCAAATATCTGAATTAAAAGAGAAAGGTTTGAAGAATAACGTTCAAGACTATTTGATTAATGACCTTCAAGAAAAGTATCGCTTAGGTGTACTACAACTAATTCCAAGAAATAAAAGAGACAATGATAATAAAACAGAATATCAAAAACTGGTAAATAAGCACGCTGATGTCAGTCAATTAAGTGTAAAGAAAATAAATGAAGAGACAGTTGCTCAAAAAAATCAATATCTAGATGAGTGGCTAAAGGTAGTTAAAAATACAAAGGATCCGAATGTACAGATCTATTTAAAAAATCAAGGACTAGAGAATGTTAATTTGTCTGAGTATGTGGATCTTCAAAAAAGGATTATGCAAGCTAAATTAGCAATAAAAGATAATAATAAGAAGTATGCGAACAATGTTAGTTTGAGAAATCAGAAAAACGGCAAATTGTTTAAACAATTAAAAAAAGACTATGAGGATTTAAAAAACATAAATTCAAAAATAGATTTAAATCAAACACAGATAAGATTAAATCAAACAAGTAATAGTAAGAATGTAAGTAGACAAAAAAATGAGTCTAAATCTTTGGCCAAAAAAGAAAACACAGAAAGAAAGCCTACGAATAGTGTTTCTCCTAGATTGCTTAGCAAATTATCTTCTGCCTTAACTAGCGTAAAAAAAGAAGGTCAGGAAAGAATTAATGCGTTGAGAAGAAATCTAGATAAAGAAGATGACTTTGAAAAACAAGATAGAATTGATGAAATTGAAACTGAAACAGGACGTTCGATGGAAAGATAGTAGGATAAAGTTGAATTAAGTGTGCTAGATAGTAAGTTAAATAGATAGTTTATATGAGTAGTTCATGTAAAAATGGATTTTTCTGTTACTAGATGTAGGGACGATAACTAAAGAGTGTCAATATATCGTACTTGACAGTCTATGCTATAATTTTATTGAAAGGAGCTGTTGACAATGGAAAGATTTGAATTACAAAACCCGTTTGCTGTAGCTAATTTTATAATTAAGATTGCTATGGAAAAAGATAATCCTGTAACAAATTTAAAACTTCAAAAAATTATGTTTTTCTTGCAAGGATATAGTTTATCTAAATATGAAGCTCCTTTGATAAATGGAAATTTTTCCAAGTGGAGATATGGACCGGTCGAAGAAGATGTATACCGAAATTTTAAAAATAATGGAGCAATTCCAATAACTTACGAATACAAAGTAGCAAATATTAAAGATGGGATTATACATGTTCATACAGTAAAAATGGATAATAATATCTTGAATAGTAATGTTGTAAATGATTTTAAAAAAATTGTGGGGAGATTAGTTGCTATAGAGCCATGGAAATTGGTGGAAATGACACACTCACATTCTAGTTGGAAAGATTATGTAGATGAAATTAATGTGCATAAAGCAAAAGATTATACAGATGAAGAAATTAAAGAGTGCTTTATTGATAATAAAAAATTGATAATTGGTGAATATGATGGATAACGAAATTTCAATAGATCTCTTTATAGATATTTTTATCGGCTATACCAAAAATAAAGATAATGGAGCTTTAGGTTTATATGAAAGCATAAAGGAAAATCTAATGACTCTCAGTACGCTAAGTAATCTCTGTAAAGAATATTCGGATATAAGTAAATACATTTATAACTTATCAGAAGAAGATTTCAAACTGTTAAAAAATTTTTTTGACATTGGAGATGAAAAGAAAGGTAGTTATAATGGTATTTTGGAAGATTTAAAGGAACTATCAGTTGATCAAAAAGATAATCTGAAACGTTTTGAGAGACATGTAAAGCTTAGCTGCCACCAAAGGGACTACATCGTTAATAACTTTACAAAAGTATCAGATGAGCTTAAAAATGTTAAAGGTGAAATAAAAGATACTGAAAATAAAGTTGGAAATCTCACAAGTAATGTAAGCAAAGCTAGTGATGAGATGGGAAAAAATAGGAAAGATTTCGATAAAATTACAGAAAAAGTAAAACAAGCTAAAAGTAAAGTTAACGGTATTTACTCTGAATTTGTTGGTATCCTAGGTGTATTTACAGCTTTGTCATTTGCTTTAATGGGTTCAGTACAAGTATTTGGTAATATATTAAAGAACATAAATACTCCAAATGTAGGTAATATAGGTTATGTGTTAGTAGTTGGTGGAGTATATTTATTACTCATTTATTTGGTAATAATGACTTTATTTATCGGAATGAAAAAAGTATTCAAGGAAGGTTCAGAGTATCAATTTAATCGAGCCTTTACATGGCGGATTATAGGAACTTCTGCTGTATTAGTATTATCAGGGCTTGGATTAATTGTAATTCATGAATTTTGTTTGACGTAATAAAAAAATATTGTTATACAATAAACATAGATTTATATGCATCTCATGTGTAATGTATGAGGTGTTTTTTTATTCTACTTTATTTGTATAACATGTTATACTTATATAAATAAGTAAGGGAGGTATATACAATGGAAACAGTTAAAGCTAGAAAACAAGGGAATGCAGTTGCTATAACAATTGCTAAGAAGTTTAATGTTAATCCAGGAGAAACTTACTTAATTTCTAAACAAGAAAATGGGACTATCATTCTAGTACCTAAAGTACCAGACATTTTTGAAAATGTTGAACCTAATGAATATTTTGATGCAGATACTGATAATTTAGTTAGAGATGTTCAGTTGAGAGGAGCTGAACTTAGTGATTAAAATTAAACAGGGAGATATCGTCACCATTGATTTTGATCCATCAAAGGGATCTGAAATTAAGAAAAGACGTCCAGCACTTGTTATTAGTAGAGATGCTTATAATTTAGCAACTCCATTTATCATTGTTTGTCCTATTACTTCTACAGATAATAAAAGACCATATTTAATACCGCTGGTTGAGCCAGTGGAAGATGGAACACTAGATAAAAATAGTCAAGTCAACACAACTCAAATATTTACTTTTGATAAGACGGAAAAAGGCGAAAGAGATGTAAAAGTCATAGGACATCTGAATGTAGCTGAGTTTTTACTTATCAGCCAATATATCGAACACAATTTCAGATAATGAGGCAGGTGAAAATAATGTTCGAAGATAAGTATAGCTTTACTCAAGATCAAAATAGAAGATTTGCTAAGATGAACCTAACGAGACTAGTATTTACTAACTCAAGATTTGAAGGGGTGAACACTACACTACCTCAGACGCAAACAATCATTGATGGTTTAGGAGTTGATGGTGTGCCTATTGATGATATTAATGTAATTGTCCAATTAAAAAGAGCGTGGCAATACATAATTAATGAAGATAGGCCAGTGTCATTAAGAGTAATGAAAAATATCAATAGTGTAGTTGCTAAAATGGATTCTTTGGCTCCAGGAGAACTCAGAAATGGTAGTGGCTTTGTTGCGACGTTAAGAGGAGACTTTGTACCACCTGATGTTGACGAACAGGAAGGAATATCCCGTGCTGCAAAAGAAAATGGGTTGTTAACGGGTGGAAACTTCTATGAAGATGCTATATTCTCTTCGGCATTTTCTGAAAAATCAACAATGGATGATTTAAAGAATATTCTCTTTACAGGAATTGTTTCTATGATCGGTGGTTATGGTGATGAAATGTTACATGCTGCAGGATTATTAGGTGTTAATTTTGGAGATGATATTAATACAGGTAAAGAACAATATTTCTCAGCTGGCACAAGTATGTTCCCAATTAAAGAAGATCAAATGTGGATCACGAAAATGGGACATTTCTTCAACGTTAGCAAGGATTATATTAGAGATTCTGCTAAATTCTCAACAACTGAAGTTCCTGGTACTTCAACCGAAGATTTAGTAGCTCAATTAAATACAGCAAAGGCTAAATTAGCTAGTGCAACTGATGCTTTGAATAAAGCTAAAGATGCTGATACACAAGCACAACAAATTTTAGCTAAGAATAAAGCGGAATTAACAACTGCTCAAGATAATTTAACAAAAGCTCAAAATGTGCCAGTTCAAACAGAAACAGCACAAAAGGCTTTAACGGATGCACAAAATAAATTAGCTGCAGATACTAAGATTAATGAAGATGCACAAGCTAAAAAAGCAGCTGCATTAGGTGATGAAGCTGCTAAACAAAAAGTTTTAGATCAAGCAAACGCAAACTTAGCAACAGTACAAAAAGCTCTAACAGATGCTCAAGCTGAACAAAAAGCAGCTGAAAATAATCTCTCAGCTGAGAAAGCTAAATTAGCAAGTTTGCAACAAGTAGCTAATGAAAAGACACAAGATGTTAAGGCTGCACAAGTAGCATTAGACGATGCTAAGAATAAACTAGCAGCATTAGAGAATGCACCATTGCTAGTAAAAGCAGCTGAAGATAAGTTAGCAGCAGCTCAAAAAGCATTAGATCCAGTAGAAAATGTATTAGTTTCTGAAAAGGCTAAGTTATCAGCATTGAAACAAGATTTAGCAGATGCACAAGCTGATGTAGCAACAGCTCAAAAGAATTATGATGAAAAGCTAGCAATTCAAACTAAAGCACAAACAGATCTAGATAATGCAAAGAAAGTTCTGCAAGCAATTTATGACCGTGAAGCTCTAGAAGCACAAATTGCAGCTCAAGATCAAGCAAGAGAAGAAGCTGAGAAGAAAGCTGCAGAAGAAAAAGCACAAGCTGAAAAGAATGGTTATCATGTAGATGGTAACAAAGTAGTTGATGAAAATGGTAACCAAGTATCAAATTGGACTGTTAAAAATGGTCAAATTATTGATAACAAGGGTAAAGTAGTATCTGGACTAATTATTAATAAAGCTGGTGCTGTAGTAAACAAGACTGGTCAACAAATTAATTCTAAGAACGTAGTAGATAACCTACAAGCTAATAAACGTACTCAAGCTCCAGTTGTTCAAGCTAAGGTAGCAGGTAAGACATATGTAAGCACAGTAGTGGTTCCTGAAAAAACTAAAGCAAATGCATTACCACAAACTGGAAATAAGCAAAACAGTAACACAACTCTTGTAGGCGCAATTCTAGTTGGATTGGGTAGTTTAGTTGGATTATTCGGATTAGGTCGTAAAAAAGAATATTAATAATAAATAGGAGGGGGACAATATGGAAAAAGCATGGTAAAAATGATTTTTGCTAGTGTGGATCGAGAATACTTGATTAGAAGTTATATTCTAGGCTTTCTGTACATGGCAATTGTAGTTGCTCCACATACTTTTATGTATTGGCATAAAGATACAACTTGGATTACGCTATTACTTTTTCCATTTGCAAAGTTAGTCTGGGACGGAGTGATGAATACATTAATTGGAAATAACGTATTTATTTTTCCAATATGGATCATATACCTATGGAAATTTACAAAATACTATATCTTGATTAAGTGTATCTGGTTTATTTGTCCTCTTGGTATAGCTTATCTTCTATTTATTAATCGTGAGTATATTAAACAAATGTAAATAAAACCCTGGACTATTTAAAAGTCTAGGGTTTTGTTATATAAATAAGAAAATTAAACACTTGAAAAGATTAAAGCAATTAATTAAACTTAGATATGAAAAAATAGTGTACGAAGAGAGTGGTTGTAATGTATGATGTATTTAAAATTGTAAATTGGCTGAGAGTAAGGAATAATGCTGATATGAAATTAAATGAAAATATAGAAGAATTAACACAGATGAAAGCTATGAAACTATTGTATTACATTCAAGCCGCTAGTTTAGTAGTTACCAAAAAAAGAATGTTTGATGAAGATATTGTTGCATGGAAATATGGCCCTGTAGTGGAAAAAGTTCATGAAAAGTATAAAGGTCAACGTGCCATAGTAGGTGAAATTAGTGACAAAGATTTAAAAGATTATTCTGAACTTGAGGAAGATGAGGAAACATCTAGTATTTTGAATAGTATTTATGATATTTACGGTTATAGTTCTGCATACGATTTAATGCGTCAAACACATACAGAAAAGCCATGGCAAGAAACTAAGAAAAGTGAAATTATTAGTGATGAAGCTATTAAGAATTACTATAGTGGGGTTTTTGAAGTTGAAGTTGAAATTTAATTCTCCATATAAAGGATACTCGTTACAAGGAAAGCATGAGATAAGGCCCGCACACAAAGAATACTTAACGTTTAATTTTTCATTTCTTTCTGATGATCCTGACCATAATCTTGATAAAAATAGTAAAACTATTAATAAAAGAGTTAGACTTAAATTATTGGAGAGGATAACAAACTTATCTTCGAGAAATATAGTAGAAGTTCTAAACCTTCGAAGAGAAGAAGGTTTTGAGAGGATTGATGAAGATCAAGTTAGTATATCTGTTAATAAGAAATTTATCCAATCTAAAAGACATTTAGAGTGTGATGATGGATATTGGATTTTTAGGCTGAATGATCTTGGTAGAGTAATAGGTAGAAAAAATGAAAATATTTATTATCTTTTAGCTATTGATACTAAATTTGAGATGTATAGTCACGGATAATTAAAGGTACAGCTCCAGATGAAAGTCTGGGGTTTTGTTATATAATTTAAGAAATAGCAAAGTAAAAAAGATGAAAGGAGTGGGCTTAGTACATGAATATAAGAGGTTATATAGATTTATTAATAGACGGTAAAAAGAGAAGAGAATATAAAGAATATAAGAAATATGTTAAACTTGATGAGTTAGAAAAACTAAGCGACAGAAAACTTATGATTGAAAAAAGTGAACTGGAGTCTACACAATCAATGATAAAAATGATTTTAACAAGTATAGTAGTTATTTTTTTTCATTTCAATAGTTGGTGTTATTTCAACAATTGGTATACATACTGTAATTAATTATTTAAGAATAATGAGTAACCATAGTTTTAGTGATTATCAATTATTAGAGGCAAAGTTGACTATGTATATAGTTTTAGGTATATCTGCAATTATTATAGTTAGTTTAGTAGTAATATTATTTCTTTTCATAAAAAGTCAAAAATCAAAAAAAGAGTTATTAGATTTATATATTTTTGAAGAAGATAGGAGAAAAAAGGTAGGCAAAGATGATAGGTAGATTACGAACGATAAGTATAATTTTTTTAATAATAACATTTATATTCGATATAGGACTTTTTTATTACAATAAAACTATTTTTAACCTTCAACGACAAAAAATGAAAGATGTAGACATAATAGTGGCAAATAATTATGCAGCTTTAAAGTACTTTTTAGGAGCAGTAGCTTTAATTGTAGTTGCTTTTTTTTATATTATTCTTTTTATTCAAAGCTTTTTCAGAATCAGAAGGAATAAATGATTTCGCTACTTTGGTGACCTTAATAATATTAATACTAGTGGCAATATATTTAATAATTAAGTTAATATCTATTCCTATATTCATAATAATTTGTAAGGCTGTTGCTGCAGGTGGCGTATTTGTAGGCTTATTTGCTAGTGCGACTTCAAATAATTCATGATATTTGAAAAAAAGTCTGTAGAAAGGCGTGATAGTATGAGTTTAAATTATTCGCAAAAATATTTAGAAGATGTGTTGGTTAGATTTGCATATCATTCAACTGGTATTGAGGGAAATTCCATGACCTTAGGAGAAACAAGGTCAGTGTTATTAGATGGAGTGATAAAAACAGCTGCACAAAGAAGTTTACGAGAAATTTATGAAGTAGATAACCATAAAGCAGCATTTCATAGATTGCTAATTGAGGCGGATAAACAAACACCTATAAATGAAAGTTTGATCTTGGATTTCCATAAAGATTTAACTCAAAATGTCGTTTATAATGCAGGACATTTTAAAGAATCAACAAATTACATAGGTGGTGCTGATTTTCAAACTGCTAATCCTGAACAAGTTCCATTTTTAATCAGACAGTGGTGTGACAATTTAAATTATCAGTTAGAAAATAGCAAGAATGAAAGAGAATACTTACAAGCTTTATTAAGTAGTCATGTTCAGTTTGAACAATATCATCCTTTTTCTGATGGTAATGGAAGAACGGGGAGATTATTAATTAACTTTGAACTTGCTAAGAGAAATATGCCTTTCTTAGTAATCGCTAGAGAAGATAGACCTGAATATGTAAACTTTTTAGTAGACAATGATATAGACAAATTTGTTGATTATGCTGAAAATAAATTAAAAGAGGAAAAAAAGAGAAGAGATTCTTTTAATTTAGAGGCACAAAAACAAGCTGAATTTGAAAAACAACAGTTTGAAATGTTAAAGAAAAAGAAAGATAAATAAATCCCATATCTTAAAAAGATACAGGATATAATGTCATTATAATGTTTTTAGATACTTTAATATCTTTCGATTGTCTTTAGTTTCAAGTTCTTGTATGATATGAAGATAGGTTTCTTGTGTGGTTGTAACATTAGCATGACCTAATCGTTGTGACACACTTAGAACTGACACACCTTGAAATAGTAGTAATGATGCATGTGTGTGCCTTAGACCATGTATGGAAATCGTAGGAATATTGGCATGCTTACATAGTGTCTCCAATCTACTATTTACAGTAGAATTGAATATTTTTTGACCCTGGCTGACAAAGATAGGTTGGTTAGGGTCTTTTCTTTTATTTAATTTTCTAAAAGCCTTTAAAGTATTGTCATCAACAAACACTTTACAATAATCCTATGATTCACGCTTTCTCATCTTTTGCTAATTCAGTTGATGAAACATTCTATTTCTATGATGATGCTGGAAAACTGATCGATTTTAAAGATGGAACAGCTTGGCTTGGGTTAGCTTCGCTTAACCATTTTGGCGCACCAAGAGATATAAAAGAAGAAGTTAAAGCTTTGTCAGACACTAAAATTTATACACCTGTAGGAAATGTTACAATAGGCCCTGAACTTCATGTCCCAGCCTATGACTTAGGAGATGGTGTTTTTGGTGATAAAGGTAATAATTGGGCTAGTTATGCGATTGCTAAAGTGACAAATGGTGCTACTCTTAGATGGATCAAGTATGGAGCAAATAATTCTGGTGATTTTCATTGGGACGAAAGTAAGAAAACATATTTAAATGCTGATGGAACTGTACCATTTACAGGCGCTGGAAACGATGTAAACGCATGGTATCAATGGGCAATGTCTACAGATTTATATGGTAAAGAGAAAAATCTTAACCCACCAACTCCACCTACAATCCACTATCAGCACACGAACGTTGCTTTGGGTCTAGAAATTAATCTGATTAGTTAAAAAAATAAACGTAGTACAAATTTGTACTACGTTTATTTTTTTAGGTAATTGTAATTCTGTGGCGAAAGTTTGTGCTTCAAAAAAAATATTATAAAGTTCAAATGTAATTTTAAAGAAAAGGAGAGAAACTTATGACAGAAACAAAATTACACTATAAGTTGTATAAAACGAAACATGGTTGGGTAACGGCTACAATTGCTGCTACTGCCCTAGCTATCCCAGTAATTGGTGGGTCAGTTACAAATCATGCAAGTGCAGATACAACTGCTACAACTGGGACACAAACTGTTACTAGTGGTAGTAATGCTGTAACGGCAACAACCGCTAGTACTACGTCGGTAACTCCTAGCAATCAAGCTGTAACACCTGACAGTTCCAAATTAGATCAAGCTGTTCAAAATGCTAAAGCAACTGCTAATGTAACTGTTAATCAAACCCCAACACAAACTGTTACAGGATCTACAGTTGCTGAAGCTAAGCAAAAGGCTGAACAAGATTATCAGAATCAAGCTACACAAATTAATCAGAAAGTTGCAAATCAGAAAGCTAATAATGATGCAACAAATGCGGCTAATTCATTTAATATGGATAACTCTAAAAAACGTGAATTAAATCAAGCTGTTCAAAATGCTAAAGCAACTGCTAATGTAACTGTTAATCAAACACAAACTCAAATTTACAATACAGGTGTTTCTGGTGTCGAAAACACTAAAAATAAAATTAATAATGATTATTCGACTCAGATTAACAATATCAATCAGACAGTTTCTACACAAAAGGCAAAAAATGATGCTTACAATAAAGCAGTAGCTGAAGCTAATACCTTAAATAGTACAGCTGATACTACACGCAAAAAATTAGATGATGCTATCAAAGCTGCACAAGCTGTAAAAGGCGTAACAGTAATTGATGGCAGAACTACAACAGCAACAGTTTCAGTATCAGATTTTGAAGCTAAGAAGAAACAAATTCAAGATCAAAATACTCAACAAGCCAATTCAATTAACGCACAGATACAACAATACAAAGATACGTATGCTAATTGGAAAAAAGATAATCAAAAATTTTTAGAAGCAGCAGCAGCTAAAACAGGTTGGTCAGTTCAACAGGTTTTAGATTTCCTAGGTAAAGACTTACCTAACGTATCATATATTAGTGCTGGTGCCAATATGACCTTCGATAAAGGAACTTTACAAAGTTTTAATCAAAATGAACTCAACTCTATCTTGTCTAATCCTAAAGTAGATCCAGGATTAAAAGGTTATATTTCATCTAAAGCTTACGGTAGCTTATATAAGCTATCGCAAGGAACAACTTGGAAATATAATAATGCCTTTACCGATACTAAATCAGGTAAAAGCATTGATCTTAAAGTTACCGTACAAGGACTGGGTTTAAACTACAGTGGAAAGTATGGTCTGCCTTCAATGATTATGGTTGGAGAAAAATATATTGGTTCTGACGTAGCTGGAATTGGTGCTGTTAAATATGGACTTACATTTTTAGAGCATGGTACTAATACACCAGTTAAAATCACTAGTCTAATTGGTGTAGGTGACGTTGATGCAAAACAATCAGTTGCTGTCTATAACGCTGTTAGCGCATTACGTGGTTCTGAAAATAAAGATTATAGTGGAGATGGTGGAGATGGTTATCTTGGATCTATTAATACGAACGGTGTTGATGACTTCTCTGAAGGTAAAAATACACAGTATCAATCATGGTTCTTAGTACCTAACTCAAGCACTGTATCATATGTATTTAGTGCTGCTGACCCAGCTTGGGGAAATGACGCTCCTGATGGTTCAGGATTTATGGGTTTCTATCATCAGAATCTAGGTGGCATTCCATTACCTATTAAAAGTACACCACCAACACCACCAACAATCCACTATCATCATACAAACGTTGCTTTGGAGAAACCAACTCCAACAGAAGTAACTTATCACTATGACACAATTATGCCAGCAACAATACCAGGTGGCACACCAGTTTCATACCATTATAATGAAATCTCAGTTCCAATTCCTAATTCAACTAAAAAGGCAGATAAGGAAGGTAAGACATTAATTGCGGGTGACGAAAGTACCCAACACATTAGTCAATATACTGGTGTAAATCAAAAATTAGACAAATTTGCTGTAGGGGACGCTATCCAATATACAAATGATGGCAGACTACCAGTTAGCTTTGATTTAAGTAAGTGGACTGTAACAACAAGCAATGGTACTAACGTTACTGCTCAAGGTAAATTTACTCAGTACGATAAGACTTTTGAAGGTAAGAAGTATCATGTTGTATCATGGTCACCAACAAATGTATCTAGCTTAAAAGATAATGAAACTTATACTTTAAATACAGTTCTTAAGACTCTTAATGATGGTATTACGGATGGAGAAATCGACCGTGCTGTTGGCGGTGGAGACGGTGTAACATTTGGTGAAGCACATGGTTACGATGAATTTAATCCAACTACTGATAAAGCTTGGAAAGAGGGTAGTCAAACTGTTAATGGCAAGATTGAAATTAATGAAGATATTGCACATGCAAAGGTAACGATGACAATGCCCGATCCTGCTAAATTAGCGAATAAATTAAGTAATGTAGCAATTACAGATAATTATAGTAAATTTGCTAATTTAGTTACTGTAACAGGAGCTAATGTTTACGAGAATGAACGTAATGCTACTAGTGATTACATAATCGTAAATAATAATAAGGTAGTAACAGCTACACGTAAGAATCCTGCAACGGCTAATGGCGGTACTGTATCATTGGTAGTTGATTTTAAGGTTAACCCTGATGTACCTTCAGGAACTAAGTTGGTTAACTCAGGTTCAGGTACAATTAATACTCAAACTGTACCAACTCCTGATGCACAAATTGTTACTTTCACACAAACTCCAACTAAGCACTGGGTAGAAGGATCACAAGTTGTTGATGGCAAGACTTATATCAATGATGATATTGTCACAACTCAAGTAGATATGAATTTGCCTGATCCAAAAGCTTTAGCTAAGACTTTGTCCTATGTATCCGTTGGTGATAACTATCGTGATTTTGCCGATAAGACTGTACTTCAATCTTATAAGGTGTTAGAAAATGGTACTGACGTAACTAGTCAGTACACGATCACAAACCAAGGTGGTATCTTACAAGCCGTACGTAAAAACGCTGCAACAGCACCTGGTGGCAAGGTTTCTTTGATTGCTACTTTTGCAATTAATCATGATGTTAAATCTGGTACTAAATTAACTAACCGTGGATTTGGACGCATCAATAACCATACAGTTGATACAAATACACCAAGTATTACAACTTATACTCAAGACACCAACAAGCACTGGGTTGAAGGTGATCAAAACGTTGATGGTAAGATCTACGTTAACGGATCAACAGCTCATGCACAAGTAAGCATGACTCTACCTGATCAATCCAAGTTAATCAACAAGCTTTCAAACGTAAGTATTGACGATGATTACTCCAAGTTTGCTAAACTAGTAGATTACAAGTCTGCTAAAGTGCTTGAGAACGGTAAAGATGTAACGTCTGACTACACAATCAAGAACGCAAATGGTCATGTTACAGCTGTACGTAAAGATGCAAGCAAGACCCCAGCAGGTAACGTTCAACTTCTAGTGGACTTTGAAATTCACAAAGATGTTAAGTCTGGAACAGAGCTTGTGAATGGTGGTTCTGGTACACTTAATAAGAACACTGTACCAACAAACACACCTTCAATCTGGACTTACACTCCTGATGGTGAAAAGCACTGGGTATTAGATAACAATGTAACAGATAACAAGATTTACTTCTCTGGTGATAAAGCCGTAGCTCAAGTTTCTGTTGATTTACCTGATGCAAGCAAGCTCGCAACTCCATTAAACAAGTTAGTCCTAGTTGATAACTACTCTGATTTTGCTGATAAAGTTAAGTTAGATAGTGCTAAGGTGCTTGAAAACGGTAAAGATGTAACGTCTGAATACGACTTAGCTAATAAAGATGGTAAAGTAATTGCTACTCGTAAAGATGCAGCTAAAACACCTTCTGGTAAAGCTATCTTAGTAACAACATTTACTATCAACAATGGTATTGAAAATGCGACAGCATTACACAACAAGGGTTCTGTAACAGTTGATTCAATCACTGATGAAGTTCCTGACACACCTATTGTAGTCTTTACTCCTAAAGCTCATAAAGACGTTGAACTAGGCGGAGATGTTAAAGGTGATACTGATAACAGTGTTGATGGTTCATTAATCTTAAATGGATCTACAGTAACATATCCAATCACATCTAGCGATTTACCAGCTGAACGTGCAGAAGATATTACTAAACGCGTAATTAAAGATACTTTAGATAAGAACGCTGAATTTATTGGATTCAAGGCTTGGCTTGAAAACGACAAAGGCGAACTTGAAGATGTAACTAGTCACTACAAGTTAGATAAAAATGGTCAAGACTTGACCTTTACAGAAGATTCTTATCTATTAGGACTTTACAATAAAGATAAGTCTAAACAAACTCATACACCTATTATTGATTTAGTTGTAACGGTTAAAGGTGACGCTCAAAAGATTACTAATAAAGCTACGGTATTGACTAACGATAACGTAACTGAAACAAATGAGGTAACAGTTGACACACCTGCTAAGCCAACACCAACTAAAGTTGATAAGAATGAAAAGGGTGTAAATATTGACGGTAAGAACGTTTTACCTGGTTCTGTAAATAACTACGAACTAACGATGGACTTAAGCAAGTTCAAAGGTGTTAAAGTTACTGAAGATGATATCGCTAAAGGGTTCTACTTTGTTGATGATTACCCAGAAGAAGCCTTAGATGTTGATCCTCAAACATTTACTTACAAGACAGTAGATGGTAAGACAGTTAAAGGCTTATCTGCTAAGGTATATCAATCATTATCTGAAGTTCCAGAAAACGTTGCTGAAGTTCTAAAGGCTAACGGAATTACACCAAAAGGTGCATTTGTTCTAATCTCAGCTGATGACCCAGCACAATTCTTTAAGGATTATGTTGAAACAGGAACAAATATCACAGTTAATGCTCCAATGAAGGTTAAGGAAGGCTTTGCTGGCAAGTACCAAAACAAAGCATGGCAATTAACGTTCGGCCAAGGTGAAGCAACAGACATTGTTTCTAACAACGTTCCTAAGATTGATCCTAAGAAGGATATCGTTATCTCAGCAGATAATCGTACAAGCCTAAACAATCATACAATTGAATTAGGTCAAAACTTCGATTACTTGCTTAAAGGTGGTATCTTAGATAAAGATCAAGGTCATGACATCTACGAATACAAGTGGGTTGATGATTATGATGAAAATCACGACCAATACAACGGTCAATTTATCGCTCCACTTACAGTTGATGTAAGTCTTAAAGATGGTACAGTCCTAAAGGCTGGTACAGACATCTCTAACCACGTAAGTCAAAACATTGATACTAAGACTGGTTCAGTTGAGTTCTCTGTTGATAAAGACTTCTTGGATAAGGTTGACTTTGGCAAGAGTGGTTTTGCAGCTGACATCTTGATGAGTGTTAAGAGAATTAAGGCTGGCGAAGTTGATAATACTTACACAAACATTATCAACGGTCAAAAATTTGGTTCAAATACAGTTCATTCAACAACTCCTGAACCAAAAGTGCCTGAAACTCCAGCTACTCCTAAGACACCTGAAACACCAAGTGTCCCAGTAGCTCAAACACAAACCCCAGCTACTCCACAACCAGTGAAGATGGTAACATCAACACCTGCTCCTAAAGCTCCTGAATCACCAACATTACCACAAACTGGTGAAGCTAATGATACTTTAGCTGAAGAAGTAGTAGGATTTGCTGCAATTGTAGCTGCTTTGGGTATGGCAGGAACTAGTTTGAAGAAACGTGAAGATTAATATATTTTAATCCAAATATAAAGAAAACATCTCATGGAAATTCATGGGATGTTTTTTTGTTTATAGAAGAATATATACTGACTTAACATACTTTCGTTTTTATAGTATTCAATATTTTTTAGGTTCACTTGTAACAATAATACAAGTATTATATAATGTATTCAGGTTAGGAAATAGGATTAGCTACCCTATGGATTGACTTAGTGAATTGTTGTAAGACTGAACACCCCTCAAAGATTAAACATTTACCGAGGTGATGAGTCATGACAACACGTGAGAGGCTAGAGGTGTAAAGGCTGTGGCTTGGGTTATCCTTGCATTAGGTGAGTTCGTAATAGACGTCGCCGTTGCATATTGGATAATAAAAAAAGCTAATCATGATTTTAAGTAATCATAATTAGCCAAAACACCAAGGTCTTAAACATTCACGCTTGAGGGTAACAGGTTAGGAGCTGTTGCCCTCTTTTCATATATAATAATACATGTAATAGGTTTAAATGTAAAGAAAAACATATCTTGTAGGGTGGTAGTAAAAAATGGCAGATAACGTGTCTGATAAGATGAAAAAGCAAGTAGCTTATAACAGAAAATGGAATGAACAGAATAGGGAACATAAGCGATACCTTAGTAAAAGAAGTACGGCTAAAAGTTTTTTGAGAGTTGCTACTAAAGAAGATATACAAGCTATTATAGAGTTTGCTAACGAGCAATTGAAAGAGAGGTATTAACAAAAGATACCAACTAATAGCTATTCATGAATAAATATTAGCTATTATAATATGAACATTAGCTAACATGTGATATAATTAGCTTATGGAGGTGATTTAAATGGTTCAAGTTACAGCAACAGAATTAAAGAATAATCTTGGTAAATACTTGAAAAAGTCAGAATTTGAAGATGTATATATTACTAAAAATGGTGTAATTGTATCAGTTTTATCCAATCCAAATCAAAGTAGATTACAACTGTTAAATGATTTAAAAGGTATTGCTCCTGATATAAATATGACAGATGATGAGCTGCGAAATGAAAGGATTAGTGAAATCTGATGGCAAAAGTCTTAGTTGATACTTGTGTTATTATTGACATTCTTTTAAATAGACAGAAATTTGTTGATGCTAGTTATAATGCTGTTTCTAGTTTAATAAGACAAGGTGATACGGTTTATACTACAGCTAAAGCAATGACAGATATTTTCTATATTGTACATCATTCTTTACACGATAATGATAAAACAAAGGAAATACTATTAAAGTTAAGTAAAATTTATCAGATTCTTGATACTAAAGAAAAAGATACTCTAAAGGCTATTACTTCTGATGTAACTGATTATGAAGATGCCGTTATGGTTGAAACAGCTATCTCTAATGAAGTAGATTTTATCTTAACAAGGAATATTAAAGATTATAGGAAAGCTAAGATAAAAATTGTTAGTCCAGCAGACCTATAATAAGACTAAGTATCCTTTTATGTTAATATATAGAATACTTTTTTTAATACAATAAACAATTAAAACTTGACAAGGAGAAGATTTGCAATGATTCTAGGAACGAACGAACGAACGAACGAACGAACGAACGAACGAACGAACGAACGAACGAA